>Ga0316205_10000544_pt1 | contig 68099 bp, 64 predicted proteins | sample 3monthpyrite_MG_FD_204941 | JGI IMG/M metagenome (GOLD analysis project Ga0316205, IMG submission 204941) | Microbial mat bacterial communities from mineral coupon in-situ incubated in ocean water Damariscotta River, Maine, United States -... | ecosystem: Environmental > Aquatic > Marine >...
TTTCATTTGAAACTGCAATGGCACAATTTGGTGGACACGCAATATTTTTATCTCCCCGCGATACACAACTAGGGCGTGGTGAACCGGTTGAAGATAGTGCACGTGTTTTATCCAGCATGGTTGACGTTATAATGATTCGTACTTTTTCACACGACATGGTGAAAACTTTTGCAGCCCATTCACGTGTACCTGTTATTAATGCCTTAACGGATTTATACCACCCTTGCCAGTTGTTAGCTGACATACAAGCTTACACAGAGAAGCGTGGTAGCATAAAAGGTAAAACCGTTACTTGGATTGGTGATGGTAACAACATGTGCCATTCATATATTAATGCAGCTCGTCAGTTTGATTTTAAACTTAATATTGCTACCCCTAAGGGTTATGAGCCCGATAAAAATATTATGGAAGCTGCCGGCGATCGTATTATGTTAACTACGAGCCCAGAAGAAGCAACAGAGAATTCAGATTTAATTGCTACTGATGTTTGGGCAAGCATGGGACAAGAAGAAGAGCAAAAACTACGTGAACAAGCTTTTGCCAATTTTCAAGTTACATCACAATTAATGCAGCTTGCGAACAAAGATGCTGTCTTTACTCACTGCTTACCGGCACATCGTGGTGAAGAAGTCACCGCTGAAGTGATTGATGGTGAACAGGGTATTGTCTGGGATGCCGCTGAAAATCGACTCCACAGCCAAAAAGCCTTATTAGAATATTTACTCACAAAATAACCGACACTCTACTCGCCCAATATTAATTTAGTAGTGCAGATTATTACGCAGCTTAAATAACATAAAAACTTCATCCAACATCTAAAGCATTTATGCTTTTGGACGCTATATATAGTAACTTTATACTGCTGTTGAACCAACTTCCGTCATGCCAGAAAAACAAAACTTTATAAGAATCATTATATTACTATCACTTTATAGTGTCAGTCTGTATGCCAATACGACACCTCTTCAAGATGGATTTGATGCCTTTCGTGCAGGTCGTTACGATGTCGCTATAAAGCATTGGTTACCACTAGCGCAAAGCGATGAGCCAACCAAAGATAATGCCGATGCCATGTATAATATTGGACTGCTCTATATGAATGGCCAAGGTGTAAAACAAGATTACAAACTAACAAAACAATGGTTTAAACGCGCTGCTTTTTATGGCAGCGTCGACGCCGCCTATAACTTAGGTGTAATGTATATGGGGCGAAAATTCGGCTTCCCAAGTAAGAAAGATGCTATGTACTGGTGGAAGCAAGCCGCTGAATATGGTCATACAGATTCACAATATAATTTAGGTGTATTGCTTGCATACGGTCATGCAAGTAAAGCCGATCCTAAGTCGGCTTTATCATGGTGGTACAAGGCGGCAACCAACGGCCATAAACAGTCTGCATTTGCATTAGCCGAAGCCTACAAAAAAGGTTTATTTGGATTAAAAAAAGATGAAAAGCTTGCCTTGTATTGGCAAAAGCGTTCGAAATAAATATTCCCCAGTTTTAAATTTTAACAACCTATTATCTACGGCATCTTCTTAAAATCACATTCCAGAATGCCTTAAAAATTGTTACTATGAACGCATGAGTGCCGTATTAGAATTAAAAAATATAGAATGCCGTCACCGCGGTCAAACCATCGTAGATGATTTAAGCTTTCATGTTAATGAAGGCGATCTTGCTTGCTTACTCGGTCCTAGTGGTTGCGGTAAAACAACAGCGTTACGTGCGATTGCTGGATTTGAGCCCATTCACAAAGGTGAAATAATTATTCGTGATTTTAGTTCATCACGACCAGGCTTTACACGCGCTCCTGAAAAACGTCGAATTGGTATGGTTTTTCAAGACTATGCTCTATTTCCTCATCTTAACGTCGCCGATAACATAAGCTTTGGACTAAGCCATAAAAATAAAGCCGAGCAACAAAACATTATTGACGAAATGTTAGAAGTGGTGGATTTGGTTGGTTTTGGACAGCGTTATATCCATGAACTTTCTGGTGGTCAGCAACAACGTATTGCACTGGCCAGAGCACTTGCCCCTAATCCTGAGCTCATCCTCATGGATGAACCTTTCTCCAACTTAGATATAGAAATGCGTGAAAGACTAAATAATGACGTTCGTCAAATTCTTAAATCAAAGAATATGACAGGTATTCTTGTCACCCACGATCAACATGAAGCCTTTGCTATAAGTGATCAAATAGGTGTGATGAATAACGGGAAGTTATTGCAGTGGGATACCGCTTATAACCTTTACCATTCACCTAATAGCCTATTTATTGCTGATTTTATTGGCCAAGGTGTTTTTCTTGATGGCGTTCTAAAAAGCCCCGAATCTGTAGAAACTGAAATTGGTATTGTTACCGGTGATCGTTCTTATGATATGAAAACCGGTAGCCAAGTTAAACTATTACTGAGACCCGATGATGTGGTTCTAGACCCAGCCGGTAAAATCAACGCAGAAGTGACTCACCGTGCTTTTAAAGGCGCCGAAATCTTGTATACACTTCAGCTCAAATCAGGCACCGAACTGCTTTCCTTATTCCCCAGCCATTATAATTTTGATATTGGCGAGAGCGTCCAGCTGCGTCTTGCAGCTGATCATATGGTTGCTTTTCCTAAATAAAACTCAACAAGTATTCGCTTAAAAATCGTGGATCAAAATACATCCACTTTTATTTCTAAACCATTGAGGTTGTTAAGAATTTTGTGATGGATTTCTTGCTTTGTCGATCTTATGGCTATATATTAGTGCCTTACAATAAGCACTCGATATATACCTAAATACTTATCAATACGGAACCAGTCTTATGAAGCATTTATTCTTAATTTTTATCTTTGCCACATCGTCTATCGCATATGCTGAAACACAATATGTCAGTGATAAATTACGTATAACCCTTCGCACTGGACAAGGTACAGAGTTTCAAATAATCCGTGCACTTGAAAGTGGTGCTAAACTTGAAGTGTTAGAACAAAACGAATCAGGTTATACCAACGTTAAAACTGAAGACGGTACTGAAGGCTGGGTACGTAGCCAATATTTAATTCCTGAACCTATTGCCCAACACAAACTTGATAAAGCTCTTATCAAATTAGAAAAGTATAAAACACAGCTTGAAGCTTTAAAAACTGAGCGTGTGGAATTACGCAAGCAACGAAAAGAACTATCTGAAACGAAAAGCTCACTGTCTGAAAAATCGAGTTCATTAGAATCAGAGCTAGCGCGCTTATCAAAAGTTGCCGCAAAACCGATTTTATTGGATAAAGAAAATCGAACGCTACAACAAGAGAATGTAAAACTTGGAAAAGATTTACAAATGATTCACCAAGAAAACCAGGTGTTAAAAGATCAATCTAATCGTGAATGGTTTATTGCCGGTGCAGCAGTTTTACTAGGCGGTATTTTATTTGGTTTAGTCATTCCTAAGATACGTTTTAGTAAAAAACCTTCTTGGTAAACATTTCATCTTTAACGCTTACACACTACAGTGAAAAATAATACGCCCAAGTCGCAAGATAATTTTATCAACTGGTTTCGCCAGTCGACGCCGTATATCAATGCGTTTAGAAATAAAACATTCGTTATTTCTTTTGGTGGTGAACTCCTTACCGACACGCAATTTACTCCACTCGTACACGATATTATGTTACTGCATAGCTTGGGAGTTAAATTAGTTCTTGTACATGGTGCCCGACCACAAATTGAACGCCACTTAAAAAAATTAAATGGTGAAATAAAAGTTGTTAATGGTTTAAGAGTAACAAATGACTTAGCCCTTGAATGTGTTATCGATGCCGCAAGCCGAGTGCGAGTGGAAATCGAAGCGCTGCTATCAATGGGTTTAGCTAATACACTGACTGCAGGTAATACCGTACATATCAATTCAGGTAACTTTATTACAGCTAAACCTTTAGGCGTTATCAATGGTATTGATTACCAGCATACAGGTGAAGTAAGAAAAATTGCTGCTGATACTATCAATACAATACTGAACTTGAATAATTTAGTTTTGATTCCACCATTAGGTTATTCACCAACAGGTGAAGTATTTAATTTGAACGCACGTGATCTTGCTGCAGATATTGCTAGTGAGATTAAAGCCGACAAACTAATTTACTTAACGAACGACAAAGGTATTGTCGATGGCCGCAATAAACTCATCAAAGAACTTACCGCTAACGACGCTCAATCTTTAGTTGATAGTATCACTGCACAAAACGCCAACAAGAAAACAAAAATGTCGGATAGTACAATTCGTTGTATTCAAAATGCAATCACCGCAGTTAACAATAATGTTCCGCGCTGCCATCTAATTGATCGACATATTGATGGTGGTCTTTTAACCGAGTTATTTACTCGTGACGGTTGTGGTTCACTCATATCTGCAAATAGTTTTGAATCTATTCGACAGGCAACTGTTGACGATATTGCGAGTCTCATTGAGTTAATCCAACCACTAGAGCAACAAGGCCTACTTGTTAAACGTTCACGTGAAAATCTTGAAATGGATATATCGTCTTTTACTGTTATTGAACGTGATGGAATGATAATCGCTTGTGCAGCATTGTTTCCTTTCATAAAAGAAAAAACAGGCGAGCTTGCATGTTTTGCTGTTCATCCAGATTATCAAAACAAGGGTCGAGGCGAGATTTTATTTAAAGCAATTCAACAACATGCCAAACAGTTAGGTTTAATGAGTTTATTTGTGCTCACAACTAGAACATCTCAATGGTTTAAAGAACGTGGGTTTAAAGCAAAAGATATAAAAACTTTACCGGTGAAACGACGTTTACTCTATAACTACCAGCGTAGTTCAAAAATGTTTGTTAAAAATGATATTGGTTAAAATAAACAATGCTTAAGAATAAACCTTTTCTAAAATGGGCCGGTAATAAGTATCGACTAATGGATAAAATCCAAAAATTACTGCCTGAAGGTAAACGGCTCATTGAGCCTTTTGCAGGCTCCGCTGCTGTATTTTTAAACACAGACTATAGTGACTATAGGCTTTCTGATAGCAATGCGGATTTAATCAATTTGTATAATATATTAAAGAAACAAGATAAAAAATTTATCGCCTATTGCAAAACATACTTTAGTCAAAAATTTAACGACGAAACAACATATTACGAATTACGCAAACAATTTAATAAGTGCCGTTCAATACAAAAAAAATCGGCGCTGTTTTTATACTTAAATCGTCATGGTTATAATGGTTTATGCCGTTATAATTTAAAAGGTGGTTATAATGTTCCTTTTGGACGTTATAAGACTCCGTATTTTCCAGAAGAGGAAATGTTGGCATTTTCTGAAAAAGCACAAAAGGCGTCATTTATTCATCAAGATTTTTCCACTGCTATGCAACAAGCAAAGAAAGGCGATGTCATTTATTGTGACCCACCTTATGCGCCGCTCTCTTCCTCTGCAAATTTTACTCAATACAGTGCAGGCGGTTTCGGCTTGGAACAGCAAGAGCATCTCGCTAATATTGCAGAGCAAAAATCGTCTCGTGGCATTCCTGTTTTAATCTCAAACCACAATACTTCGTTTACCTTGAAAACTTATAATCAAGCCCAAAAAATCTCTAAATTTAGAGTACAACGCTATATAAGCTGTAATGGAAATAAGCGCAATTCAGCGGGTGAATTGCTAGCATTGTTCGCTTAATCTAATAAATACAGCGTCTTAGGCAAGACATCTCAAGCCCTATCCACTCTAAATATGAGACTCAGTTCTTAAATTAATTCTAAAGCATACTTACCAAATAGCCGATAACCTTAATGAAGCAGGATTAACATTAAGCGCCTGGATGCCTAAATGTAGTTATGAGGTAAATGGCGGTTATGCCCCACCCACATCAAGTTTTGTATAGTTCGGTTCTTATCATTGAAAATGATGAGTTTAGTGCAAGCCTAGTAGAGTATCTATTGCATCGTGAAGGCTATAACGTTGCGACTGCATACAGTGCTTCGCATATAAAACGATTATTCGAAGTTATGCTTCCACCCGATTTAATTTTTATTCATTCAAAATTAGCCTATACCAGTACACATGATTTTATCGAGAAAATTCGTCACCAATCCAAATGGAAACATTTGCCAATTGTTATTATCGGTGATGAAAAAGACAGTACTGTTGATGAAATTTTAGAAACGGGAGCAGATGGTTTTATTTTAAAACCTTATTTTCCTGAAGAGCTTATTCGCCAAGTTAAAACACATGCAAAGCGAACACATTAAATAAATAGTTCTAACTAAAAATTATCGTCTAGCGGAACAACGCGTAATATTTCTTCTGGTGTTGTTAAACCCATTGCCACTTTTTGAGCACCTGAAATCCTTAAGGGTAACATACCTTCTTTTACACCTAAGCGCCGAATATCAAGCGCATCACTTTCGGGGGTAATTTTATGTCTTAAAGAATTTGACATTGTTAGCATTTCATATAATCCAACACGTCCAAGATAACCGGTATCTCGACATTCATCACAACCAACCGCTTTAAAAAAGGTTCCTTTTCCTGTTACTTTATAAGGTTTGGTTAGAACATTCCAAATTTCTGGATTAATTTCAGTAGGCTCTTTACAGTGAGGACAAAGCGTTCGCGCTAAACGTTGCGCCATAACACCATTTAATGTTGCATTGAGTAAATACGCAGGAATACCGATCTCACGCAAACGTGGTATTGCTGCGGATGAATCATTTGTATGTAACGTTGATAAAACCAAATGTCCTGTTAGTGCAGCTTGAATGGCCATTTCAGCAGTTTCTTTATCTCGAATTTCGCCAACCATAATAATATCCGGATCTTGACGCAGTAAGGTGCGAATACCCGCTGCGAATGTAACATCAATATTTGTTTGCACTTGCATTTGATTAAATTCGGATACAACATTTTCAATAGGATCTTCAATCGTACTGACATTTACTTCTGGCTTTGCTAATTGCCGGAGTGTTGCATAAAGCGTTGAGGTTTTACCTGAACCTGTTGGACCAGTAACTAAAACAATACCATGCGGTTGGGTTACCATATTATTCCAACACGCAATATCTTTTTCACCAAAGCCTAAAGCGGTGAAGTCTTTAGTTAATACAACAGGATCAAATATTCGCATTACCAATTTTTCACCAAACGCTGTTGGCATAGTTGATAAACGTAATTCTATTTCTGAGTCATTCTGTAATTTTGTTTTGATGCGGCCATCTTGAGGTCGACGTTTTTCAACAACGTCCATACGCCCAAGGACTTTTATTCGACTGGTTACTGCATTCATAACCAGTGGTGGCATATCATAAACAAGTTGCAACATTCCATCGATACGAAAACGAATATGACCTTTATCTCGTCTAGGTTCTAAATGAATATCACTTGCACGTTGTTCAAATGCATATTGTAATAACCAATCGACTATCTGAACAACGTCTTGATCATTGGCGTCTAAATTTCCTGACTTACCTAACTCAACAAGTTGTTCGAAGTTTCCAATCCCTACATTTTTTCGACCTTCAGTCTCACTTGTTGCTCGGCGTATTGAATGACTGACACTATAAAATTCATTTAAAAAACGAGAAATATCTAAAGGATTAGCAATTACACGCTCGATTTCAATTCCCTTATTGACATGGGAAAGTTCTTTTTCCCAGCTACTTACACCGGGTTCCGCTGTGGCAACCACAATATGCTTTTTATGTACTTCTACAGGTAAAAATTTATGTCGAATAGCATAGGCCGATGAAATAACGTCAGTTACAGAGGCAACATCAATCTTCAAAGGATCAATACGATAATAAGGTTGCCTCGATCTCTCAGCTAACCATTGCGTTAAAACTTCTAGAGTTAATGTCTGACCAGGATTTTCTAAATCATCCCAATCCTGCTGGCTTATAATAACAAGCGGGCTAATGTCTAATAAACTGGAGTTTCTCGCTGGAATTAAAAATTGTTCTGATAACTTTGCATTAATGCGTCCGTCATCAACAAGATCTTTAACGACATCGGTTAAAGACAAAGGCTTATCATTGTTAGAATAATCTTGGCGTACTTGATTCATTGTTACATCTTTTTAATTATTACTAGCTCAATATGAGCTTAATGGGTTTATTAATAATAGCATTGATGGCTCTTTTTTTTCTTCTAATTAGTGCTCTAATAGACACTAAACAGAAGTATTCAATAATATTGTTAATCTCCTGCACCTAACAATACACCCATCCCTGCAAGTTCTAGTATTTTGTTCATATGTGAGCGGATCAATTCAGCATCTTCCAATTCTAATACATCACTTAAAATTTGACGAAGTCTATTACGGGTAAAATGCCGTAGAACCCATTTAACGCGTAATAACGAAGAAGCAGACATACTTAAACTATCTAGCCCCATTCCCACTAATAATAATGCCGCTGCTGGATCTCCCGCCATCTCCCCACAAATACCTACGGGTTTACCATATTTATGTCCAGATTGAACAACTTGATAAATAGACTTTAATACAGCTGGGTGTAGAGCATCATATAAACCAGCAACACGCGCATTGTTTCGATCAACTGCCAATAAATATTGTGTTAAATCATTTGAGCCAATGGAAAAAAAGTCGACTCGTTTCGCTAAGCTATCGGACATATAGACTGCTGACGGTACCTCTATCATTACACCCACTCTTGGCATAACAACTTGCTCACCCTCTTCAAGTAATTCGCCATAGACTCGATGAATTAAATTTAATGAATCATTTAACTCAGCAACATTACTAATCATGGGTAATATTATATGTAAGTTATTGAGCCCGCTATTCGCTCGTAACATGGCTCTAATTTGAACAATAAATATTTCAGGATGATCGAGTGTAATACGGATACCTCGCCAACCTAAAAAAGGATTCTCTTCAACAATAGGAAAATAGCTTAATGCTTTATCACCACCGATATCTAATGTTCTCAAATAAACGGGGCTAGGTACACACTGCTCCAGTATTGAACGGTATATTGCGCATTGTTCGTTTTCACTTGGAAATCGTTCTCGTTCCATAAAAGGAAGTTCAGTTCGATACAAACCAATACCTTCTGCTCGACAAGATTGACTTGGCTCCATATCCGCTATTAAACCTGAAGTCACTAAAAATGTAATATGATGCCCATCTTCCGTTTGTGCAGGTAGATCAGAAAGCTCTAATAATTTAGTTGTTAAACGTGATTCATCTTCAATCAAACGTTGGTAACGTTCTTTAACTTCATCGGCGGGATTAACAAAAACATCACCTTTATAACCATCAACAATTAATTCATATCCATCAACTTTTTCAATTGGAATTAACTCAGCTCCCATAACGGCAGGAATTCCCATCGCCCGCGCAAAAATTGCGAGATGTGAGGTACGTGAACCATGCTTAGAGATAACGCCAACGAGTTTTTCGATAGGAACTTGAGTCAGGTTTGATGGTGTTAATAATTCACCAACTAAAATCACCTTATCAGGTATTTCTTTTTCATTTGAGATATCTTCTTGTAAATAACGTAGTATGCGTCGTCCAAGATCTAAAACATCTGAACTTCTTTCCCGCAGATACGTATCAGTCATTTTATCAAATTGACCAGCATAATCTTGCAAGGTATCTCTTAATGCTGATTGCACCCATTGACCATCACGAATACGAGTTATTGTTTCACCTAATAGTGATTGGCTACCAAGCATTAATATATAAGCATCAAATAAAGAAAGCTCATCATCACTGACGGTCTCAGCCAATTGAATCTTTAATTCAACAATGTCATTCTTTACAGATTTAACAGCGGACTCAAATAATAAAATTTCAGAATCAATATTTTCTGTTTTTCTATCAGGAATCATATTAATATCGGTTGGGCTATACACTACATAACTTATTCCCATTGCCATACCGGGTGCACCCGGCAAACCACTAATAGGGTGAAATGTACCACGAGGGATATCAGCATTTAGAATATCATCCAGGTCTTGGCTTATACGCGCATGTGCCAAATTATCTGCAATTTGCGATGCGATGGTAATAACAAATGTTTCGCTATCCACATCGAAACGTATGGCAGCCTTCTGATGTAGAGTAATAATTGCCAACACATTTCTGTTATGAATAACAGGAATACCAAGGAAACCATGTAAGGCTTCTTCACCTGTTTCGGAAACGTAATAATAAGCAGGGTGTTGCGAGCAATCCTCTAGATTCATCGGTTCGGCCCGTTTAACAACGAGACCTGAAAGGCTATTATTTAACGGTATTCGAACAACACCAACGGCTTCTTGATAAAACCCTTCAGTTGCCATAAGGACCAGTTGACGATTAGGCTCATCAACTAGAAATACCGAACAAGCATCACATGGAACAGCTTGTTTTATTCGGCTAACAAGAATTTGTAACTTGCGTTCAATTTTTCGCGTTACAATAAATTCACTTATTATTTTTTTTAATTCTTCTAGCATACTTTCCTTAGTGCTTTTTATATTTTTACATCACGTTCTCATCTAATAGTAAATTTACATCAGGTAATAACGTCGTTAGAGCCAATCTATAAATATTTTGTTTAAACTCGACGACTTGTTCAGCTGCAAGATGAGGTGCAATCCAGCACCAAGTGTCAAACTCAGGTCGGTCAGAACAATCAAGTTTAATCTCCTGTTCACTCGCGTTTAATTTAAGTAAAAACCATATTTGTTTTTGCCCGATGCATTTCGGTTTACTACCTGGGCGTTGCAATTGTTTTGGTAAGTCGTAACGCAGCCAATCTTTTGTAGAGTTGACGATCTCAACTTCATTTGGCTCTAAACCAACTTCTTCTTTGAGCTCACGAAATAAGGCTTGTTGAGGTGTTTCGTGCTTTTGAATACCGCCTTGTGGAAATTGCCAACCATCTTGACCAGAACGACGAGCCCAAAGTAACTCACCGCGATCATTACTTAGCATAATGCCAACATTTGCTCGATAACCATCTTGGTCAATCATTTCGTCCTCCCTCTAAATCAACTTAACTGTTTTTTTGTATGACCCTTTATAATTGCATAAATTGGTTCTAAATGGCTAATTTTAATATGCTTTTTTATATTCACTAGTTCTAATATATGCTTGTATTGTAAAAAGCATTTATACGATAAAATACTGACATGAATAATATAAAAAACAGTAAAAACAATAAGTTAGCAATATTCGACCTTGATAACACTCTACTAGCAGGTGATAGTGATGCCCTTTGGGGGCAATTTATTGCACAACATGGCCATGTTAATAAAGAAGAGCATGAACGTGAAAACCAACGATTCTATGATGAATACAAAGCCGGTACACTCGATATTAACGAATTTCTTCGCTTTAGCTTAAAACCCTTGAGCCAACTCAGTATGGAAGAATTAACACAATTACATGAAACCTTCATGCACGAGTGCATCATTCCGATTATTAGCGAACAGGCTCGTAACTTGGTCAACAAACACAGAGAAGCTGGTGATATTTTATTAATTATTACGGCAACAAATAAGTTTGTAACCGCCCCTATTGCGGAAGAGTTCGGCATAAAAAACTTGCTTGCCACTGAAGCTGAAATTATTAATAACCGATACACGGGACAAGTTAGTGGTGTTCCTTGTTTTCAAGAAGGTAAAGTCGTCCGGTTAAATGAGTGGTTACAACAAACAGGTTATAGTATAGAAAATAGTTGTTTTTATAGCGATTCACATAACGATATTCCTTTACTCGAAAAAGTGACAACCCCCATAGCCGTGGATCCTGATGCTAAGCTAAAGAAATACGCAATGGAGAAATCATGGAAAATATTACAGCTTCATCCAAGTTAATAATCTAACTTCATGATACTAAGTCGCTCAATTTATTGGTTAATGATATCGCTTGTCGTGATGTCTATTTTAAGTATAACTATCGCTATACTGGTTGGTAGTGTTTCCTTATCTTTCTCAGATATTTATCAGACAATCTTTCACTCATCACAAAATAGTCAATCGTTAATATTGCAACTACGGTTTGAACGCGCACTATCTGCTTTCGTTACGGGTGGTTTGCTCGCCATGACAGGGGCTTTGATGCAGGTATTAGTGCGCAACCCACTTGCAGACCCTTATATATTAGGTGTATCAGGTGGTGCATCTGTTGCGGCGCTTATTGCCATTCTAATGGGTTTACCACTTATTATTCTTACAACCTCAGCTTTTTTCGGTGCTATTTTTGCGATGCTACTTGTTTTTTCACTAAGCCGAGGTGTGAAAAATAGTAATTGGAATCCAACGCGTTTGTTATTAACCGGTGTTGTGCTTGCATCAGGTTGGGCTGCAATTATTAGTTTCATTCTCACCTTTAGTCCAAATAATAAACTCCATAGTATGTTATTTTGGTTGATGGGTGATTTAAGTTATAGCCATACCCCATTACTTGGCTTGATTATTTTATTATTAGCTTTAATCCTTAGTCTGTTTTTAGCGCGCGCCTTAAATGTACTTATTCGTGGTGAACAGTTTGCACAAACTCTTGGCGTAAATACTCAACGCTTACAGTGGAAACTTTTGTTACTGGCATCTCTTTGTACCGCAATGGCGGTTACTCAAGCAGGCAGCATTGGTTTTATTGGTTTAATCGTACCTCACCTTATTCGTTTAACAGGCACACATGATCATCGAATATTATTACCTGCAAGCGTCTTATGTGGTGGAAGTTTATTAACACTTGCCGATACTTTATCGCGAAGTTTATTCTCACCGATTCAAATTCCAGTAGGTATTGTTACCGCACTCATAGGTATTCCAATATTTTTATATTTATTACAACGTAATACGGAAAACCGATAATGGCGTATTTGAGTACTCACAATTTAATACTTGCCATTGAGCAACGTACGCTATGCAAGCCACTAACATTCGAAATGCAAACTGGCGAAACATGGGGCATACTTGGTAAAAATGGTGTGGGAAAAACAACGCTGCTACACACTCTTGCTGGATTAAAAACCTCTATAAACAAGCCAATTTCAGACTTAGAGATTAATCTTGATGGGGTATCCATTAATAAATTAAGTCGTCAAACACTCGCTAAAAAACTGGGGGTTTTACTGCAAGATTTTCAAGACGTTTTCCCATCAACGGTACTCGACACCGCGCTTATCGGGCGTCATCCTCACTTAAAATCATGGCAATGGCCTGATGATAATGATCTGACCCTAGTACGAAACTTATTAAAAAAAATGGATTTAAATAATCTTGAAGAACGAAGCGTTACATCTTTATCGGGTGGTGAACGACGGCGATTAGGTTTAGTTACCCTACTTTGCCAACAAACAGAAATTTTATTACTCGATGAGCCCGTCAACCACCTTGATATTGCGCATCAACATACACTTCTTAAGTATTTAACAACACAAGAGTTCAAACAAGGACATGCTATTGGCATGGTTTTACATGATGTTAATCTTGCAAAACAATACTGCGACCATATTTTATTAATGTTCGAAGATGGAAATACGTTAACAGGAAGAACTAATGAAATATTAACAGCGGATAATCTAACGAAGGTTTACGGTTATCCAATCATAGAACTTAAATCCGAAGGCAAAACTATTTTTACTGCAAATTAAATCATGTTTTTTACTAAGCTACTTGATTATGCAACTGGGCTAACACGGCTTACCCATTCAGTGTTATTTTCTTCTAACCAAGCAATGACTGGTTGCCAGTGAACTTTATCTTCTTCTACACGTTTATCCCACATCTCATGTATACCAATACCACGTTCAGCTGCACGTACATAATTCTGCGTATCACGTAGCGTTGTTATAAAGGGTAAATGCAATGTTTTTAAAAACCTTTCTAAGGAATGATAAATCTTAGTATTTTTCTTAGCTCGATTTGCCACAACGCCCACTCGCACACCGACTTGCCTAACTTTAGCAACTAACAATAAGTCTTCAACAAAATGAGTTGCTGCATGGATATCAATTGGTGAGGGTAAAACAGGAATAAGAATAGTATCAACCTGTCGTACAAATTCTAAAAGCTGCGAGTGATCAACGCCAGCGGGTGCATCAATGATAACGCGATCGGTATCGGGAATAATTCGATTCTGCCAAACACGGGTAACGTTACCTCGTGGTTTTTTATGTGCTTCGACCCCATCAATTTGTGGCCGCTCCTTCGAGCGTAGGTTTAACCAACGCGTGCTAGAACCCTGAGGATCGTAATCCATCAAAGAAGTTGATAAACCTAAATTAGCGTATTGACTAGCAAGATTTGTCGCTATTGTTGTTTTACCACAACCGCCTTTAGTGTTTAAAACGATAATACGTTGCATATTTAATAACCATTTATTCTACAGATACGATCTATAGCGGCACAAATGCCAATAATTACAGTATTTAGTGTGACCCACAACACAATTATAGCGCACTTCGCTTTCTAAATCAGAGCAGCCATGACCTACAAAATAAATAAACCTGAAAATACAAAGAAAAACATATAGTTATAGATTATTATGATTGCATATTAATTTAACTTATTGACATCAGTAGTACCAATCTCTTAAAGTGCACAGCGTTATCAATAGGTGTTTGAAGTTTTAATCTTAACTTCAACTGAAACGGGAAACTGGTGCTCAAACCTTTTGCATTATAAAAAGTTTGAAATTCCAGCGCTGCCCCCGCAACGGTAAACGAGTATAAGTGAATTAATACGCCACTGCCTAAACTAATGATGTTATGAAACAAAATTAGTGGTGGGAAGGCAATTCACCCGATTTACATCAAGTTTATTCTTGAAATCTAAATCACTCGCAAGCCCGGAGACCGGCCTATTATTTAATGAGTGTGTTGCGGAGGGCAATATAATCGTACAGCCTTTCTTTTCAACACTGCTGCACGTAAAAAAATAAAACCTCTTCAACGCGTATTACTTAACTACACGGGTGTGTGTCTTGGAGAGAAAATGAAAAACAAATTACTACTTAGTCTTGCCTTTAGCGCAAGCATAACATTAAACAATAATATTACTTTTGCTGCAGACGATAATAGTATTATCGTTACTGCAACACGTACCGCTCAATCTGTTGACGAAAGCTTGGCTTCCGTTACCGTTATAACCAAAGAGCAAATCGAACAACAACAAGCGAATGATATTCCTGAATTACTTAATGGTATTCAAGGGATTGATATTAGTAATAGCGGTGGTTTAGGAAAATCAACTAGCATCTATATGCGTGGCACGAATTCAAACCATGTACTTATTTTGGTTGATGGTATACGTATTAATTCAGCAACATCGGGCACCACAGCTATTGAACATATACCCGTCGCACAAATTGAAAGAATTGAAGTTGTACGCGGTCCACGTGCGTCGTTATACGGAGCCGATGCCATTAGCGGTGTTATTCAAATATTCACAAAAAAATCAACGTCGAATAATGTAAATGCATCTATTGGCTATGGTAGTCAGAATACAACAAAAGCAACAATAGGTTTTGATACGGTTAGCGAAAAAAATAATTTTTCTTTGAATATTGGTTATATTGATACCAAAGGTATTGATGCTCTAAAAGCTAAAAATCCAGATGAAGACAGCTTTAACAATAAATCAATCAACGCAAATTTCAAACATCAATTCTCAAAAGTATCATCATTATCAGCAACACTCATGATTGCACAAGGTAATAATGAATATGATAACAGCTTCGCACCCAATCTTACCTCAACGTACGATGCCGATTTTACACAACAAATCATAGGCGTAAATTACACAACTAAGCCAATAAGTAATTGGCAAGTTGGACTAAAAGCCAGCCAAAGCCAAGATAAAACAGAGAACTTCACTAACGCTCAAACAAGTGGAACCTTCAACACTGAACGAGATATGCTTACTTGGAAAAATGATATTACGTTATCTGATTCATTACTTCTCACAGCGGGCATTGATTACTCAAATGATAAAGTAAGTAGCACAACGCAATATGACGAAACTACTCGAGATAACACAGCTTATTTTATTCAACAACAATGGTTTGGCGACACATCTGACCTCGCAATTGCGCTACGCACTGATGATAACGAAGCCTTTGGCAGCCACACAACAGGTAATGTTAGCTGGGGAATTGATTTAGGAAATAATTACCGAGTTATCAGTTCCTATGGGACAGGATTTCATACTCCATCATTTAACTTTCTATATTTTCCTGGATTCAGTAACCCATCTTTAAAACCAGAAGAATCTGAATCTTACGAAATCGAACTCAGAGGTAAAACCAACAATAGCCATTGGAATGTTAACGTATACCATACTGAGATAAGTAATTTAATTGTAAGCCCCGCACCATCGTATCTACCTGTCAACCTAGATAAAGCCACAATTGATGGTCTTGAAATAGCAACTAAACTAAAACAGAAAGACTTTGATACAAGTGTGCAATTAAGTTTTATTGATCCAACGAATGATAGCACTAAAAAAGTATTACCCCGTCGCGCTAAACGCACACTAAAGTTTAACATCGATCAAAACACAGGGAATTGGCGTTCTGGAATAGAAGTATTAATACAAAGTAGTCGGTTTAATGATACAGCCAATACAACAAAGTTAGCAGGTTATTCCGTTATTAACTTAAATACACGCTATTCACTTTCTAAACAATGGACGCTTCGTGCTAACATCAATAATTTACTCGCAAAAGAATACCAAACAGCGAGTAATTATAATAATGAAGGGCTTGGTGTATTCGCGTCTATTCACTATAGCGGCGACTAAGAACTGGATGTTTTTGATATGAAAACGAAAAATAATTTCATTATATTTTTAACAATATCATTTCTAGCTCATGTTGCTTTTCTTATACAAGCAACACAACAAGAAATTATATTACCCATTGATACGGGTAATATAATGTCTATCACCATCACTAAAAACACCGTATCGACTCAGATGTCACCTAAACCTTCAATAACAAAAAAAGATGAAAAAAGACCACTCGATGATCATACGACAGTAGCTAAACAAGAAGTTAAAGAATCTATTCAAAATAACAATATGGCGTTAATCGAAAGTAAAGATATACAAAATACGCCTAAAAAATCAACAAATGAAAGCTCCAGCAGTACACCAAAGATAAAAATTATTAGTTTGTTACGTGAAAAAATTCAGCAGTATTTTTATTACCCCAAACTTGCTAAACGTCGAAATTGGCAAGGCGATGTTCAACTCGCTTTTGATGTTAACAACTATGGTTCCATAAAAAATATAACTGTAAAAGAAAGTTCAGGTTATGAAATACTCGATAATGCGGCAATGAACGCACTCAATAAAGTCCACACCATTCCAGATTCGGAGATAAAATCAAATTTTTACTCTGATTTAAAGCTTACAGTTAAATACCGTTTAGAGGACATTTAAAATGGGACATCGATTATCAAAAATTTATACTCGCACAGGCGATAATGGGACAACGGGGTTGGGTGATGGTACACGCGTTGCTAAGGATCATCCTCGAGTTGAAGCATTCGGTACGGTTGATGAACTCAATAGTGCGATAGGTACGGTATTAGCTTATAAGCTTCCTGAATCTATTAGAGGATGCTTTAACAAAATACAACATAACTTATTCGATCTGGGTGGTGAGCTTTGCGTACCAGAGCATACAATAATCTCTGAAGCCGATGTGACTTATTTAGAAACGATACTTGATGAATTTAATGAAGAGTTACCTAACCTGAAAGAATTTATATTGCCTTCTGGTGGACTAGCAACTTCACATTGCCATTTAGCACGAACAATCTGCCGGCGTGCCGAACGTCGTTGTTGGACGTTCAATGATAGCGAATCGATAAACACTTATGCACTTGCATACTTAAACCGTTTGTCAGATTTATTATTTGTCGTTTGTAGAGTATTAGCGAGATATGAGAATGGAGCCGAAGTTTTGTGGCAGCCTAAGAAGTTATAATATTCTATAGTTGTCTTTTAAATTATAAAACCATTTATTACTATATGGCACTGTTATTCAATCTAACATTAAATTCAGGCTATGTCATTGCGAGCGATAGCGCGGCAATCTTCTTCCTATGAGGTATATCTCAGCAAGATTGCCGCGCTATCGCTCGCAATGACATACTTTATTTATTGCAAATGCTCTAAATTATTAAAGCACGGCAATACCGTTTTTAGTAAAACTCTATTTGTATCAGTTAAGGATCAATACACCCTTGCGGTTCAGGTAAACCCGCAATACGTGCACCTTGTCTAGAAGGCCCTTCTGGAAACAAGGTATATAACTCATCTTCAGAATAATTTTTTTTCGCATCACGATTCAAATGCTTCACAAGTAATTTAACCATTGGCGTTATTCCATATTTGAAATAAAATTTTCGTAAATATTTCAACACAACCCAATGATCATCCGTTAGCATTATGCTTTCTTTATTTGCTAAATATTCCGCAAGCGCTTCGTCCCATTCAGATGAATCGACTAAGTTACCTTTTGTGTATACTCGGTAAATTTTACCTGAGAACTCAAACTCCGAAACAAAATGTGATGCATCTGATGGTTTTACAGCAGCTTGAATACGCATAACAGGTTCAATTTCAGCATCCAACATTGCTTGTGGCAAACCAGCAACACGTAAACCTTGGTGCATTACTCCGCGAGGAAATAGACTAAGTAAATAATCGTCATTTGCTTTTAATTCACTTAGCATTTCTGCAATATCTTTTTTTAATAACTTACGTATTGGTGCTAAATTAAATTGATCATAATAATCTCGCATAATATTTAGCACTTCAAAATGTGCATCCCGCAATGTAAGACCATCGACTTCAGCTAAAGCTACCGCGACATCTGGATTCCAATCTGAAACGTTTTTTAACTCACCATTATCTGTGAGCGGAAAATCAGCACCTTTCACATTTAAATTCTGCATGTTTCCTCCTGGGTTTGCCTGCTTTATTATCGTAATACGTTTAAATTCTGTTTAGTTTATCGGTTAAGTAACAGATTACTTTGAAGCAAACAACACACTTAACCCATTGATTACATTACCTAAAACCCAAGTATCAGGTTTTGATTTTGTGAATATTTCACAATAAAATAGCGTATTGTTTCATTTTTATCAGCATTTTCCTGCCCTAATATATAGTCCATAAACAAACAGGAAAAAGATGATGGTAAAGTTAGAAAGTGCTATTAAAAACCAAAGCTCTAATCCACTACAACGGAAAATACCGAAGCACTTTAGTGAAAGAGCATCTTCACAAAGTCATCATATAAATAGTGGCGTTCCTGAGAGCTATGAAATAAAAATAAACCTCGAGTCAATTCACTACACCGGGCAAGATTATGGATACGGTTGGACTTTTGTTATCTCTACTTTGCAACGTCATTGGATTAGCAAGCGAATACACATTCAACGTGGGCGTGAATCACGGGTAAACAAAGATATTTATCATAATGATGTTAATACCAGCTTCAACAATTTACAGCATTTACCAATAACCATTTGTGCACAACATTCAAGTGGTTTTAAACTTGAAACCACTTTACGATTACAACCCAGTTCATTTAAAAAAGAGATTTCACCTAAAAGTATTTATACTAATGTTGAAAATAGTAGTGATGGATTTAAATTTCATGAACTACATACGATTGCACACGGTGATGCACAGTTTATGTTTGTGTTAAGTTTTGAAGTATCACCAAAGGAAATGTCCGGTTATACAAATTAGTCGTTAAGACTTTTTCACATTAGATAAAAGGTTTTCCGTATCAAGAAGCAAACAACTGCTTCGATTATCTTGACTGCCAAGATAACCTTTAAATAAACCTTCCATTTCTAAAACGGCATCTAGACCTATGCGATCCAAGCCACGTAGATCAGATTTTTCGAAATTCATCACTTCGTGTATTTCGTCTATTTGTAATGCGACTAATGGCTTTTGACCGTCATTGGTAATATTAATGACAACCGTGTGCAATGATTCTTCAATTTGACTACGCGCATGACTGAAATGTTTTATTAGATAATTCAAATTTGTCATCCGTGCAATTTTTAATTTATCTAACGCGGAATCAAGTTGCCCATTATCACGCAGACTTATCAACTCATCAGCTAATGCATGAATTTCTTTATGCGGTTTGTCAAAATGTTCCATGATATCTGACAAGGCTTCATCACGTGTTTTGAACTTGTCGTACCATTTACCAAACTCACACATATGTGGATCACGTGCTTTTTCAAAAGGAACATCTTCCTTTAACGATGATTCTAATGCATCAATCCAATCAATATGATCTTGTTCACGAGCATTTAATAATTCTACTAAGTTCGACTTAATATGGCGAGTCGATGGAATGTTAAGCATCTCAGCAAAATTATAAACAGCAACAGGTTCATCCATATAATTAATAACACCCAGTAAACCACGTGATTTGACAGGGGGCTGTAACATATTATCTAAGTCTTGAGTGACTGAAAGTATATTGTCAATATCAATAGCAAAGAGCTCATCTCCAATCCAAAAGGTAAAAACCGTTAATACGGTACTTTCATTTTCTATGATTGGCTGATTTGCCGCGGCTATGCTCATAATAATTCTCTAGGTTTATATAGATTCGATAGTAAAAATAGCGGCATACAGCTCGAGATCTTTAACAAAATTCTGTATTTGAGTAAAAGACTAAGTAAACAGTAACTATAAAAAAAGGCTACCCATGGGTAGCCTTTTTCCTTATAAACACTCAATCTTGAGTAATTATATTGGGGCTTATAATAGCGGTACTAACAGTAAAGCCACGATATTCATGATTTTAATCAATGGGTTAATCGCTGGACCTGCTGTATCTTTATACGGGTCGCCTACGGTATCACCAGTAACAGCCGCTTTATGTGCGTCGGAGCCTTTACCACCATGATTACCGTCTTCAATGTACTTTTTAGCATTATCCCAAGCACCGCCGCCTGTAGTCATCGAAATAGCCACAAACAACCCCGTTACGATAGTACCAATCAAGACACCACCTAGCGCTTGTGCACCCAAGGTCAAACCTACAATCACCGGTACAAACACCGGTAGTAAAGATGGCACTATCATCTCTTTAATTGCCGCTTTGGTTAACATATCAACCGCTTTAGAATAATCCGGCTTTTGAGAGTAATCCATAATCCCTGGCATTTCTCGAAATTGACGACGCACTTCTATAACGACCGAACCCGCTGCACGACCAACCGCTTCCATTGCCATTGCACCGAATAAATATGGGATTAAACCGCCAATAAACAAACCTATAATTACGTAATGATTAGACAAATCAAAGCTCATTGCCTCACCACCATTTTTATTGGCAAGTGTATGTGTGAAATCAGCAAACAATACCAAAGTAGCAAGACCTGCTGAACCAATTGCATAGCCTTTCGTTACTGCTTTCGTTGTATTACCTACCGCATCTAATGCATCGGTTCGTTCACGAATATCTTCAGGCATATCAGCCATTTCAGCTAAGCCACCCGCGTTATCCGTAATTGGTCCATAAGCGTCAAGTGCAACAATAATTCCCGTCATTGATAACATTGATGTTGCTGCAATCGCAATACCGTATAAACCCGCATAATGGTGCGCACCATAAATCGATGCGCAAACAGCCAACACAGGTAAGGCCGTTGATCTCATAGAAACACCTAAGCCAGCAATAACATTGGTACCATCACCCGTTGTTGATGCTTCAGCAATATGACGTACTGGGCCGTATTCTGTTGCGGTGTAATATTCCGTAATAACAATCATGCCAACCGTTAAGGCTAAACCGATTAATGCACAAACATACAATGCATCGGGAACCGAGCCGGTTACACCGGGTATAGAAACACCGGCCATCATTTCATTGGTAACAAAGTAAAAGGCAATCGCAGAAAGCACCGCAGCAATACCCGTTGCTCTATACAAAGCATTCATAATTTTGCCACCATCTTTTACTGACACAAACCATGAGCCAATAATAGAGGTAATAATTGAGATACCACCTAGTACTAAAGGATAGGTTACCGCTAACTCTCCAGCACCTTTCAAAACGAGTCCACCAAGAATCATGGTTGCGATAATCGTTACTGCGTACGTTTCAAATAAATCTGCCGCCATCCCCGCGCAATCACCCACATTGTCTCCAACGTTATCTGCAATTACTGCTGGGTTACGAATATCATCTTCAGGAATTCCCGCTTCAACTTTACCAACAATATCGGCACCAACATCTGCACCCTTGGTAAAAATACCACCGCCTAAACGCGCAAAGATAGAAATTAACGAACCACCAAAAGCTAAACCAATCATTGGATGGAGTGGATCTTTTACACCTTGTGATAATAAAAAAGCATAATAACCCGCAACACCAAGTAAGCCTAAACCAACAACTAACATACCGGTAATCGCTCCACCTTTAAATGCGACGGTTAAAGCGGGGTTAATCCCTATTGTTGCTGCTTGTGCTGTGCGTGAGTTTGATCGAACCGAAACATGCATGCCAATATAACCAGCCAAGCCTGAAAAGATTGCGCCAACAGCAAAACCTGCAGCTGTATACCAATCTAAAAAGATACCAATAGCCACAAATAAGATAATGCCTACCATTCCAATTGCGGTGTACTGACGAGCAAGATATGCCATTGCGCCTTCTTGAACCGCATTTGCGATTCGTTTCATTTCGTCGGTACCTTGTGGTAATTTCATAATGGATGCAGTTGAGACAATGCCGTATATAATAGCTACTGCCGCACATCCGAGAGCAAAGAGTATGCCGTCTGACATGATGTATTCCTCCGTTGAAGTTTTGTTTTATAATAATTTTTTTACTAGTAGATGCTACCCCTTTTACAGCAACAGGGGTATTGTCTTTTTACTTATCACGCTATGCTTCCTATTAATTAAGCATGAAGTAATATACAAATATTAGATTGAGTCTTAAAGCAAACTCACTAATAATGCTCAAATAATAATCAATTTACGTTTTATCGTTAGGAAATGAATATGAAACAACCCATTATTGTAATCGGCTTAGGTGAAATGGGCAGCGTCTTCGCCCGTGGCTTACTCCGACTAGGTCACCCCCTTCATCCTGTAACACGAAATACAGATATAAAAACCGTCGCGGATACTTTACCCGATCCACTTCTCGTACTTGTCGCCGTGGCGGAAAATGACCTACATTCAGTACTTGAGCAAATACCTCAGCAATGGCAAAACAAGATTGTGTTATTGCAAAATGAATTATTGCCTAGGGATTGGTTGCAATACAGCTGGGCAAAAGAATCTCCACCCACTGTTATTTCTGTATGGTTTGAAAAGAAAAAAGGCCAAGACTCCAAAGTACTAATTGCATCACCTATTTTTGGTGAAAACGCAAAAGTCATTCACGATGCGCTCGCAACACTGGATATTCCTGTTGATATTCTTAATTCTGCACAACAACTTGAATTAGAACTCGTCATTAAAAACGTATATATTTTAACAACCAATATTGCGGGTCTTGCCATTGAAAATGGTGCAAACGTCGATGACTTATGGAAAAAACATCAAGACCTTGCAAAAGCTGTCACGCATGATGTTATAAATATACAAGAACATTTAACCGGACAAACATATGACCACGATATGTTAATTAATGGCATCGTGAAGGCTATGCAAGGTGACCTTGAGCATAAATGTATGGGACGTTCTGCACCCGCTAGGTTAGAACGAGCACTTGCGATTGCAAAAGACGCTAATATAAAGACCGAACAACTTGTTCGCATTAAAGAAAGTTTGAGTTAACTATGCCTATAATAAAAAATTCAGCCATTATATTAATTTCATGTCCTGATAATAAAGGCATTGTAAATGCGGTCACTAATTTCATTGTTGAGCATAATGGTAATATTATAGATCTAGAACAACACGTTGACCCACTAGAGAATATGTTTTTTATGCGCGTAGAGTGGGATTTAGAAGAATTTAAACTCAATAAAAATAACATACAAAAAAACTTTGAAGATAACGTTGCAACTAAATTCAATATGTCATGGTCATTGAATTTTTCAGATAGACCACAGTCAATGGCTATTTTTGTCTCAAAATATTCGCATTGTCTTTTTGATATTTTAGCAAGACATCAAACTCACGAATGGGATTTTAATATTCCACTGGTTATCAGTAACCATAAAAATTTGGGAAAATCAGTTACACAATTAGGAATTGACTTTCATTACATTCCAATTACGAACGACAATAAACAACAAGCAGAACAACAACAAATAAAGTTATTAAAAGAGAATAATGTTGACGTTATTGTACTTGCCCGCTATATGCAAATAATTTCAGAAAATTTCATTACTCATTTTGAAAATAAAATTATTAATATCCACCATTCTTTTTTACCGGCCTTTCCGGGAGCAAAACCTTATCATTCAGCCTATGAACGAGGAGTAAAAATTATTGGCGCAACCAGTCACTACGTAACAGCCAACCTTGATGCTGGCCCAATCATTTCTCAAGGAGTAGAACCGATTAGACACAGTGATAATATAGAAGAGCTGGTACGAAAAGGACAAGATATAGAAAAAATAGTGTTATCTAAGGCTATCTGGTCACACATTAATTTTAAAAACTTAGTCTATAAAAACAGAACGATTGTTTTTGAATAATAGGCTAATAGTACTTAACGAGCCAAATCAACTTTCTCACACAATGTTTCTGCACCATCAATAATTCGCAGAGTATGTCGCTGTAATAAATCAGGATTAATATTATATAGCTGTTTATTTTTAACAGCAGGTAGTTGCAACCACTTTTTCCAGTTATTTAACCATTGCGTATGTTGCTCAAGTAAACCACCTACAATAATAACCTCAACATTTGAATCTACAACCGCTTCAACACTCACTGCAGGAGCAAGCATCGCAAGTTCGCCAAAAATATTCTTAGCGCCACATAAATGCATAACATTTGAAATTAAATGCTCTCCATTAATGGTCATTAATGGATTATTCCAGAATTGATAAAATAACTTAACTTCTTTCTTGGACGAATATTTTGTTTTTAATTTATTATATTTTTCTAAATATTGTTTAACTTTAATAACTGGTTCTGTATGTGTTAATAAGCTCAACCTTTTGACGCTATCAGGGATATCGAGTAATTTCCGCGGCTCACTGATAAAAACAACAAATCCTAAAGACTTTAGTTTTTCAACTATATAATGAGGATTACCAGATTCCCATGCAACGATTAAATCGGGACGTAAAGCAATGATATCTTCCAAGCTTAATTTATCATGTAGGCCGATACGTTTTATATTCTTCGCAGCAACTGGATAATCACTATAACTTACCGTACCAACAATATATTGACCCGCGCCGGCCGAGAAAAGCATTTCCGTTAGATGAGGTGCAAGACTAATAATTCTACGTGCGGGTTTTTCACTTGAAATTTTTGTTCCTTGGTCGTCAAGAACATAATTCGCAGAATTAACCACATTAGCAAAAAAAAGAAGTAAGACAACCGTTACTATTTTACAGAGGAATCTGTTCACATCGGTACCGCTGGAATAAGAAGAGAGAAGGGCTAGTAAAGCCAGCCAGTTATTGTCATTAATGCAATAATGGTTACAACAATAACTAAAGACCATTTAACAAGCGCAAGAACTTGCGATACTTCATCGTTCTCATCATCAAGTTCATTAGAGTTTGAGACCTCAACATCCATCTTTAATGCATGCAAACCACTTTTAATAATTAACTCATCATTACCATCATTGACAAAGTCGGTTGCACAACGCCAACAAAGTAATGTATCGGAAAAAGAGCCCGCCAAAGCAAAAATAATCACACATAACCTTGCTGGCACCCAACCTAAAATCATGTATAACCGTTGAATAGCTAATACAAAATCACTTTCATTTTCGTCAGTAACTTGTTTAGCAAAGTAAGCGCCTGCATAACGCTCCATTAACAAAGATGTTAGCCGATATAATAACGCGCCAATCGGACCTAATATAAGAAACCAAAATAGCACCGCTAAAATCCGATTATTAAAAGCTAATAAAATACCCCGTTTCATCAACTCTGCAATTTCAAACGGTGAGCCCCCGAATTCTGGTTTATTGTTATGACCTGAGAAAAAATTATTCGCGTGAAGTAATGCGCCTTCCGTATCACCCGACGAAACAGCTTCTGTGTACTTATCAACCTGTGAATTTAGATCACGTGGGCCTAAACTATAAATCAAGAGAACTGCACCAAAAATAAAGCTAAAGAATAAGCCCATTCCATCAAGAGCACTTAAGACAAAATGGCTAATTAGAACAATTGGGGTAAGTAGTATAACAACCGTAACGGGACCTCTTGCGGTTGTGAACATATTGATTACAGGTTCAGATTTTTGCTGCATCCAATCACAATAAGACGCAAACCAGTCAAACTGCCGATAGTGCTCAACAGCCTTATAATATTGTTCAACCGCAAGAGCGATTAAAATTGTAATAATTTCCATGACTTAGTTGTAAATCCTTATGAAATTCAATTGTTTGATGCAGTCTTATTGTAGCTTATGCAAATTTAGCTTTAAAGCGCTTCCAGTCAAATGATACACCTGGGTCGGTTTTTCGGCCCGGTGCTATATCACAGTGCCCAACAATATGCTGGCTCAAAATTGAGGGGTAAACTTCGATTAAACACTTACACACTTGTTGCAAGTTATCGTATTGTATATCGGTATACTCCGTATCGTCGGTACCTTCCAATTCGATTCCAATCGAAAAATCATTACAACAATCTCTATTTTCAAATTGAGATACACCAGCATGCCATGCGCGTTTATTAAAAGGTACAAATTGTTTAATAACACCACTACGTTCGATTAAAAGGTGGGATGACACTTTAATGTCCTTTATCTCATCAAAATAGGGGTGGCTTTGAATATCGAGCGTATTGGTGAAGAACTTATCAATATAACCTCCGCCAAACTCTGCAGGCGGCAGGCTAATGCCATGAATAACGATAAGGCTAATTTCACCATCATTCGTGCGATTATCACAATTAGGCGAATCGATTTGAATCGCTTCATTTAATAACCCAGTTATTGCATTAATGCTGAACATGTTTAGTTATTCTCAAATTACTTTAATTTTTAATTAAACCTTTAATAACCATGTCGGTAAAACTCACAATACCAATGACTACGCCATCTTCAACAACAGGAGAACGTGATAAGTTGAAATTTTCAAATAACCGGGCGCAATATCGAATATCCATCGATGGATCAATCGTTAATACAGGTTTAGACATAATTTCATAAATATTAACCCGTTCTGGTGAACGATCTTTTGCTAGCACTTGTTTTGCAACATCGGAAATTAATACTAAACCATACTCATCATTTTCAGAACGCTTATCAACAACCAAACATTTTGTTTCGATATTTTTCATTGCATTCAGTGCATCACTTACTGTTAACATTCCATCAACAATATCAAAATTCGGCTTCATGACATCGCGTACACGAACTATATTTGTATCACTCATATTTTATCCTCCACAACTTCAGTTAAACTTTTCACTTGGCTTGCAACACCAACGGCATCTTCCACATCTATTTGAAATGCAATACCTGCACCTTCCGAATCAAACTCACCCACATCTGCAATCTTCTCAAGAATCATTCGGCTTAAATGTTCTTCTACTAAAAATAAAACCATATCTCGCTGCGTTTCTAACGACAAACCAAAAAACGTTTTATTTTTATTAAGACCTTCACCTCGCGCATGACTAATAACAGTTGCTCCCGTTGCACCAGCCTCTCTAGCCGCAGTCATTACCGAATCAACTTTATCTGTTTCAATTAGTGCAATAATTAATTTAAAATGCATAACTAATATCCTCTATGTTTAAACTTTCATATAAGTCCTTATTCAAAGACTCTTATGCTTCTGTAATTCTCTTTTCGCTCGCCAATGACCAATTTGCGCATAGCCCATAACCGTTATCATTGGAAATAAACTAGCAAAGGCAATTAAACCAAAACCATCAATCAATTCACTTCTACCAGGAACAGTACCGGCTAAACCAATACCTAATGCAGCAACCAGTGGTACCGTAACGGTTGAGGTTGTAACGCCACCCGAATCATAAGCAAGTGCAATAATACTTTTTGGTGCAAAGAATGTTTGTACAATAACAATAAGGTAACCAACGATTATATAATAATGAAGAGGTGTTCCGGTTACTATTCTAAATGTACCTAACGCGATACCTAAACCAACACCAATTGCAACGGAGGTTCGTAAGCCCCAAATACTCACTGTACCACCCGATACGTTTTGCGCTTTAATCGCAACCGCAAGTAGCGCTGGCTCAGCCAGTGTTGTGGCAAAACCGATTGCCGCAGCAAAAATATAAACCCAGATATAACTTTGCCAATGAATATTTTCTACTAATCCATCTACACCTAAAAATTTTGGATCCGTTAATTGTTTCGCCATCACCTCACCAAGAGGAAATAAAGCTTCTTCTAAACCAACTAAGAAAAAGGCCATCCCGAGAATAACGAGTACAAAACCAAACAAAACTTGTTGTAAATTTGCGATTGGACGGCGGATAATAAAATATTGGGTGCCAAATATAATAATTGCGATCGGAAGAACATCACCAATCGTTGAAATAAAAACAGATATAAATTTTAAAGTTATTTCCATTTATATAAAAATTCCGTACAACATCACAAACATCATAGGCGTAAGTGAAGCCAATGCAATTAATCCGAAGCCATCAATCATCGGGTTACGACCACGAATACTTGAAGCCAACCCAACCCCTAGAGCGGTTACCAATGGGACTGTAATAGTTGAGGTTGTTACACCACCTGAATCATAGGCAATCCCAATAATTTCCTTTGGTGCAAAAAATGTAATCGTAACCACACTAATGTAACCGCCAATAATAATATATTGAATCGCCCAACCTTTTATAATACGAATAACGCCAATAACAATCGCAAAACCTACCGAGATTGCTACCGTATATCTTAAACCTGAAGCATAAGATTGTTGCGCTTGAGCAGTAGCACTGATTACATTATCTTTAGCCGCTAAAAATGCAGCTTTATCCGCAATTGCAATTAATGCGGGTTCTGCAATGGTTGTTCCAAAGCCTAATGCAAAAGCAAAAATGACTAACCAAAAAACGCTACCTTTTTTCGCAAAGTCATAAGCCAAATTTTCGCCTACAGGAAAAAGACCTATCTCCAAACCTTTAATAAATAATGTCAAACCGATAGACACCATAAATAAGCCAATTAAAATATTCGTTAAATTAGGAATAGGCTGCTGCAAAACGATAAACTGGAAAAAGGCAACGACGATAATAATCGGCAATAAATCTTGAAAGCCGCTAAATAATAGAATGAAAGATTGTTTAAAGTACTTGCTTACCAAGAATTTAGATCTCTTATACAACGAATGAAATCTGAGTATAAAGTATTTATTAGCTGAGTCTATCATCTATTTTCCTAAAGGATTAAACTCAACAAAAAATATAAAACAGTCTACAAAATAAAACGAGATTCAATATGTCATTTATCGATAACTTAACGGAAACACTCGGTACTATCGCTGGCTATTTTTGGGGAATTCCCTCGATCGTATTATTAGTTGGTACGGGGCTCTACCTCACCATCCGGCTGCGCTTTATTCAATTTCGCGGCTTTAAACATGCAACCCAACTCATTAGCGGCAAGTATGATAAAAAAGATGCTCCGGGTGAAGTCACTCACTTTCAAGCACTGAGTACCGCACTTTCTGCAACAATAGGTACAGGTAACATTGCTGGCGTTGCAACAGCCATCGCATTGGGTGGCCCAGGTGCTGTTTTTTGGATGTGGATTACGGCGCTTGTTGGCATGGCAACTAAATACGCCTCGTGCTCATTGGCATTAAAATTTAGGCAAGTCCATCCTGATGGCAGCATTTCAGGTGGCCCCATGTACACTTTATTGCATGGTTTAAAAATGCCAAAACTCGCCGCGATGTTTGCAATCTTTACGCTTATCGCTTCGTTTGGTATCGGAAATATGGTGCAAGCCAACTCAGTCGTTGATGGCTTAGCGCGCGCCCTACCCAATGTTCCGCAAGATAAAACGTTTATTGGTTTTATCATGGCCCTCTTAGTGGGTTTGGTTATTATTGGTGGCATTAAGCGTATCGCAAAGGTCGCCTCAATTGTTGTTCCTTTTATGGCTGTCGCTTACTGTGGCGTGGCAATAATTATATTAATTACCAACATTGAACAAATTCCATCAGCCTTTGGCACAATTATAAATCTAGCGCTTAATCCTGTCGCTGTTGGTGGTGGTGCCATTGGTGCGGCAATGCAGTATGGCGTTGCACGTGGTGTATTTTCAAATGAAGCTGGTCTTGGTTCAGCACCAATGGCACATGCAACAGCGCGAACAACCGAACCTGCACGCGAAGGTTTAGTCGCTATGTTAGGACCATTTATCGATACCATTATAATATGCTCAATGACCGCACTGGTAATTGTTATTTCAGGTAACTGGGGTGATGCGCGACCACAGGACGTTACAGGCGCGAATCTTACTGTTCTTTCATTCGGGCAATCATTAGCCTTTTTAGGCAGCTGGGGAGAAACACTTGGCCATAGTATTGTTGGTTTTGGTTTAGCTTTCTTTGCTTATTCAACAATGATTGCTTGGTCATATTATGGAGATCGAAGTGCAGAATTTTTATTTGGTAAAAAAGCGATTCTTCCTTATCGAATAATCTTTACCATTCTTGTTGTTGTCGGTGCTAGCGTACCGTTGAAACTTGTTTGGAATTTCGCCGATATTGCTAATATGCTAATGGCCGTACCAAACTTGATAAGCTTAATTTTACTAGCTGGCGTCGTTAAAAAATTAACCGACGATTACTATCAAACACAAACAGACGTTTAACTTTATAATACTTAAATTTAGAATTCTTAAAATTTATATTTCTTAAAATTTATATTTCTTAAACAGGAAAAATAAGAAAAAATATGCTCAGACAAAAATTAATAAGTGACGAACAACTTTCCGCTCAAGTTAAACAGGCTATTGATGAAGACGTACTAACAGGTGATATTACCGCTTCATTAATTTCAAATGAAGAAGTCGTCATTGCTGACTTGTTTTCACGTGAACTGGCAATTTTATGCGGCCAAGACTGGGTAAATCAAACATTTCAACAAATAGACCCTAACGTTAAAATTAATTGGCAGGTAAATGACGGCGAAGAAATACGACCAGACCAAATAGTCTGTACGTTTACAGGCTCAGCCCAATCAATTTTAACAGCAGAACGTACTGCAATTAATTTTTTACAAACTTTATCTGGCACAGCAAGTGTAACCAGACAGTATGTTGATTCGATTAATAAGACTGAAGCCCAAATACTTGATACGCGAAAAACAATCCCGGGCTTACGACTAGCGCAAAAATATGCAGTTTCTTGTGGTGGTGGTATGAATCACCGTATTGGTTTATACGATATGATTTTAATCAAAGAAAACCATATCAAAGCAGCAGGGTCAGTTGAACAAGCATTAACACTAGCCAAAAACAAAATCACCAATGAAATGATTTACAATACTATTCCTATCGAAATAGAAGTTGAAACGTTACAAGAATTACATGATGCCCTAAATGCGGGTGCCAAAAGAATTTTACTCGATAATATGAGTAACGATACGCTTATTGAAGCGGTTAAAATAAATGATAGCTTTACTATAGAAGATGATACCGAAGCCGCAAAACTTGAAGCTTCTGGCAACGTTTCGCTTGAGACAATAAAAGAAATCGCCGAGACAGGCGTTGATTTTGTTTCGATTGGTGGAATAACCAAGCATTTAAAAGCGATTGATTTTTCTTTACGATTTAGAAACTAAACAACATTTATTAATTTAACTTACTCGAGCAGTATTTAAAGTAAGACTCCATACATTAGCTAATAGGTAAATCTGGAGAACTTGCAGCAAAAATACTAAATTCAGATTTAATGATCCATAACTCGCCCAACCGCAATCTTATTTCATCACCGTTAGCTCTTTGTAAAAGACAGGGGAAACCAGAGATAAACTCAATATCAGAAGGAACAACAACTTTCCACTTACCATCAAAATCTTGATGTAAGACAACTTTCACATCTTCATACAATTCTTTTTTATCTGCTTTTATAACTGCGTGTTCAACATAATTCGTTAAACGAACAATGGCAACTTCGATAAGTTTTTCATTTTGATGCCCTAAACGACAAACATAACCAATAATAGGAAGAACCTTTTCTTTTTTTGTTTCTATATTACGTGCTCGACGACGTTTATTGTCTGTCGCATCGTTCGATTGTGCGACAACAGCAATTAACTGCCCCACTTGAATAGGTTGGGTAAATTTCGTTGATGCGGTTGTTAATAACATACCACCTGAACTAAAATTCTCGGTGTTCCATGTTGATGATTGCGTTCCAGCTATATCACTACCTAACGCTGAAGATGAACCGGCTAAATCATCTTCAAAACGACGCGTCGACGGTTTACCTTTAGCAATAGAATTGCTATACCAAGTTTCGCGTAATAACCGCTGTATATTGGTAAAACCAAAATAGACCCGAATATTTTCTTGTTCAAAAACAGCATGACGTTTTTCTTTTCGATCACGTTTTTGTAATGCTAATAACATTAGCTCAATAAAAGGTTGTCTGTCTGTATCATTTAATTTAGCTAAAGGCTTACTTAACTTACTATCATCAGCACTATCCAAAAAACGCATCTTGGCTAACTCTTCATGGTCATGCATCAAACGTTGAAATAAATTGACATAATTTATTCGAATAGCCGGTGTTGGCATTTTTTCATAACGTTGAAATAATGGTGGAGCAGAATTACCTAAGAAAGTAATTAACCATCCTGACTTTAATTGTAAATTATTGTCCGCTTCAATTTTAATATCATGAGGAAATGTTTCCAGATAAGCATTCGACATATTAAAAAGTCGGAGAGGCCATGCGGTTAAATCAAGCGTACCGTTTAATTGAATAGATAAATACAATTGTTGCACAGTGCTTGTTCGAGTCTGCCCTGCTTCGGATTGTTCAGTACGGACATAAGCACCTATATTACCCAGCAACGGTTTTTTTTCTTCAACATCATTATGCAAAATAAGTGAAAAAAAGATTTGATTGCAATCTTGCCATTCACTATGAGGTAATTTCTGATATCGCCATGCACGAAAGCGTTGCACAATTCTCATTAATTCTAAAATACGAAAACCACAGATATACAGTTTGTCTCGATTTTTTTTGTATTGATTAGGTTTTACTGAGAAATCTTGCTTAAACACGTGTTTGTAACACATCGCAAGTTGCTCTAGTACGTCAATGCAGGCAATGAGTTCCGTCGCACGATCTTTTGATTCAGGCAAACTGCTACTGCTTTTATCCAACTCGCGAACATATAAAATAAAAACAGGATACAGTTGCCCCAATAACTTATCGGCTAACTCCAGACGGACGTCTGATTTTAAAATAATACTGTTATGTGAAATAAGTGTTTGAGTTGCTTCTTGCAACATTCGAACTGGTGAGCGACGTAACTCCGCTATACGCGAAACGTAAACATCAATTTTAGGTCGATTTCTATCCGGTTGTTTGTATGGCGTAGGCAAATTTGCAAAATCGGCAAAAACAACATTGCGTTGTTTACCGGGTACGATTGCTGGCTGTGCCTTTTTTTTCGAGCCAAAAAATTTCATTTGTTTTGCTATAGAACATTAGAGTGATTGATTTTCACCATTTTATCGGTCTTACTCAAAATATCAATGATTTAGAGTTAGAATATGAAGTAATTAGTTAAATACTTAACTAATACTATTCCAATAATAAGTGATTTTTATAATAACAATCTGTATTCAAACACACCCAAACTAGCACAATTGAATTTTTATTGTATCATTAACAATCTACGATAATTTATCATCAGCAACGTGATAGATAGGATCTTCCATGAGATTCACTTCCACTAAATCACCGGCTTTATCCAGCAAAAGTTTGCATTCAGGTGTTAAGTGCCGCAAATGAAGTGTTTTACCTGCCTTAATATAACGCTCCGCTAAATTATCGATTGCCTCAATCGCAGAGTGATCGGATACCCGTGAATTCTGAAATTCGATAACAACTTCTTGCGGATCATTTTCTGGGTCAAACATCTCAGAAAAATTACGTACCGAACCAAAGAATAATGGCCCATTAAGCTCATACACCCGAATCCCATGTTCATCATCGTATCCTTTAATATTTATATGCTTAGCATGCTCCCATGCAAAAACGAGTGCAGACACAATCACACCAACAACAACTGCAACGGCTAAATCTGTCGCGACCGTTACTCCTGAAACAAGTACAAGAACGAAAGCATCTGAACGTGGAATCTTGCCCATAATACGCAAACTAGACCATTCGAACGTGCCCATAACCACCATAAACATAACACCAACCAAGGCCGCCATCGGAATACCTTCTATTAATTTCGAGGCAAATAAAATAAAGATAAGCAGAAAAAGTGCCGCGGAAACACCAGACAGACGTTTGCGACCACCTGAATTTATATTAATCATACTCTGGCCAATCATGGCGCAACCACCCATACCACCAAAGAAACCGGTAACCGTATTCGCAATTCCTTGACCAACACATTCCCGATTACCACGCCCGCGCGTATTAGTAACATCATCAATTAAGCTCAACGTCAGTAACGACTCAATCAAACCCACCGCGGCTAAAATAATCGCATACGGAAAAATAATAGTAAGTGTTTCCCAACTAAATGGGACTGTAGGTAGGTTAAATTCGGGGAAACCGCCTTTAATTGAAGCTAAATCACCCACTGTTTTTGTATCCAAACCGAGCCCAATACTCACCACAGAAACCACTAAAATGGCTGCAAGTGAAGCGGGAAATGCACCGGTTAATTTTGGTAGGTAGTGAATAATGGCCATGGTTAATACGATAAGTGCAAGAAATGTCCACAATACCGAGCCCTGCATTAATTCAGATACACCATCAGGAGAAGTAACATAAAAACTTTGGAGCTGTGCCAAAAAAATAACAATTGCGAGTCCATTTACAAACCCAAGCATAACGGGGTGTGGCACCATTCGAATATATTTGCCGAGTCGTAAAATACCGGCACTAATTTGAATGAGCCCAGTTAAAACAACCGCTGCGAATAAATATTGAACGCCATGTTCAGCAACTAAGCTCACCATGACCACGGCCATTGCACCCGTTGCACCCGATATCATTCCCGGCCGGCCACCAAAGATTGCAGCGAGCAATCCCACCATAAAAGCGGCATAAAGGCCGACTAAAGGATCAACACCGGCAACAAAAGCAAACGCAACCGCTTCGGGGACTAGCGCAAGTGCGACGGTTAAGCCTGATAAAATTTCATTTTTAAAACACGCGCTACTAGCACAACCAAGTTGAAACATACTGATTCCTTAAAATTTTATCGGTAAACCGACATCGATACAGCGAACATGGCCAAATGACCAGCCCAATACCCAGAAAGGCGCGAATTCTACTAAAAAAGGGGATTAAACGCGAATAAGCTTCATTGTTCGGCCACCTATTACCTATCGGCGGCATGATTCAGAAAAATAGTAATTTTTAACTTTTGTTCACGCGAATAATAATATCAACACGTTCTTGATGCGTGCCGAGGGGTAATTCAGGTAAATGATCGAGCGTCACAGCTGAAGCGTGAATATCTTCTAGCTTACCCGTATCAACGTGATAAAAATGATAATGGGCTTGAGTATTAGAATCATAAAATATTTTAGTTGGGTCAACGATCACTTCGTTAATTAACCCCTTTTCAGCAAACAGACCCAGCGTATTGTATACGGTGGCTTTTGATACCATCGCCGAATGCTCATTTACTAAAGCCAATACCTGCTCAGCAGACAAATGTTGTGGCTTAGCAAATAAAATATTCGCAATATCAATACGTTGCTGTGTTGGCGTAACACCATACTGTTGCAAGCGCGTTTGAATATGTGATTTATCCGACTCCATAAATATCAGTATAGATCAATGACTTGGCTTAAGTCTAGCCAGTAAAACCCAAGTTGAAGTTCCGGTTCAATCTGGTGAGTAAACTCAATGTTAATTCAAGGTCATTGGCTCATCGCTGGATTCGTCAACACCTTGTCCGAGAAAAAATTTTGGCTCAATAATTGGCTCTCGTTGTAAAACAAGGTCGGCAGTTAATCTCGAAGAGGCCGGCGCCAGTACCACCCCATTTCTAAAGTGACCACTATTCACAAACAACCCATCCACATTTTTGTCTGCATAAATATAGGGGATACCATCCACTGTCCCCGGACGCAGTCCTGCCCAATGTCGCTCTATGGGGTAATCGGCTAACGCAGGAATAATTTGCTTAGCGGCTTGTTGTAGATCCTCGTTCGTTTGTTGATTAGTCGATTTATCAAAGCCGGTATATTCCAGTGTACTGCCAATCAAAATACGGCCATCTCGGCGCGGAATAATATAACGATCACCATTTAGAATAATCTGTTTCAGTAGATCTGGGCTGGCTTTATACATTAACATTTGCCCTTTAACTGGCTGGACATTTACTTTTAAATCAGTAACTTGTAATAAATCATGGGTCCAAGCACCACTGCAGGCAACCACCTTATCGACTTCAATTTTACCGCTTGAGGTATCAACACCTTGTATTTTACCTTCATATATAAGGAGTGAGTCGACCCGCGTTTGCTCTCGAATTTCAACACCGCGCTGCAATACATCCTTTGTTAATGCTTTAAGCAAAGAAGGGTTGCGCACTTGGCCAATTTGTTCAAACCATAGTGATTGCTCAACGCTATCGGCCAATTTTTTCGCTAATGCCGGCGCCAACGAACGTAGTTGAGCGTTATCCAAAATATCCATCGAGGTAGTATAATTTTCAGCCCAGGCTTTCGCCTCAACTAACTCGCCATCGCCCAACACCAACAAACCCGATTCACGCCGTTCAGGGTCGATGCCCGTATCCGTTAATAATGTTGCAACTAATTCGGGATAAGCTTGCTGACTCCAACGAGCTAAATATTGAACCGGCTCAGGATAACGCCAAGGATACAAAGGCGATAATATGCCACCCCCCGCCCAAGAAGATTCTCGACCCACTGCGGATTGGTCTAACACGCATACTTTTAAACCTGCCAGTGCTAATTCACGTGCCGTCATTAAACCCATGATGCCAGCACCAATAATAATGCAATCCATTAAATCGCGACCTACAGTTAAAAAAACGCTAGCATATCAAAGCTTGATACAGTTCACATCTTAAACACACTGGCCAAGTACTTTAAGCCACTTATCGGGAAAACACTTTAATTTGTCGTATAGGGTGTGCGAAAAATGTCCAAATCATCTATAAAGTAAGGTATGCAAATGAAAAAACGAACTTCTGGTTTCACTTTAATTGAACTTGTCATTGCGATGGCCGTTGTTGCTATTGGTTTAGCCATTACCATTCCAACAATGCGTGACTTTACTAATGTAAACCGGCAAGCAGAGCAAATTAACCGTTTTGTACGTGATTTAAATTATTCAAAAGCTGAAGCCGTCACCCGGGGAAGAACATTAACAATTGCATGCACAGGCGCTAGTTGGGAAAACGGTTGGACAATCACCGACCCAACAACAGGTGATACACTTAGAACGGCACCTGCATTTACCGTTGCAGGGCTTACCCTTATACCTGCTGGAGGTGTCTGCACTCTCAATTTCAGACCAGACGGTACTGTCTCTGCAACGTTCACCGCTGATCTATGTGCGGCTGGAACTGCGACAGACAATACCGATAAACAAATTACCGTATCGACTACCGGTCGAGTCTCTCTTGACGCACAATTCAATGGCTGTCCATAAACAGAGTTAAGTAATGTATTCAAAAATAAAATTAAAAAAACATAATCAACAGGCTTTTACGTTAGTGGAAGTCATGGTGGCCATGGTTATTTTTTCGGTCGGACTACTTGGTCTAGCAGGTCTGCAATCACTTGGTATGACCAACAATCAAACAGCTTTTAATCGAACCATGGCAATGCAACAAGCCTATAATATGTCAGATCGAATGCGTGATAATATCGCGGGCGTTAATGCCTTCAATTACGATGCACTTAATACTTCCATCCCTGCACTCGGTACAAATTGTATATTGGCCACGTGCACACCGGCTGCATTAACCATTTTTGATCACTTTGAATGGAATACCAATAATGCAACCCTCTTACCCGAAGGAAGAGGCTCTGTAACACTCATTGCAAGGGATCCAACTGGTGCTCAATTCAGAATTTGTGTGATGTGGAATGAATTAAAAGTTGCCGGTGCAGCCGAACCGGATTGCGCCAATCCCGGTGTTTATAACCCAACTACCGAATATAAATTTTATACGCTTACTGTTGATATTTAAAGACCATGAAAAAAATTATGCATACAAAAAAATATACAAAACAAGTCGGCGTCACACTCGTTGAGCTAATGGTGGCAATGGCAGTGAGTTCGGTCATTATGTTAGGTGTGAGTAACATTTACGTCTCGACCAAAAAATCTTACGTAATCCATGATGAATTTGCTCGCATTCAGGAAAATGGTCGTTATGCACTCGATATACTCTCTACTGATATTCGCAATGCCGGCTACTTTGGATGTTCTTCAGGTCAACCACAAAGAGAAGACGGCTCCGCAACAATAAAGAACGGCTTAAATGGCGTTGATGATGTTACCTTTAATTTGCAAACTGCGGTGTTCGGCTTTGACGCGGTAGGTACGGATATTGGTACTACAACAGTAATGGCCAACCCCATCGTTGAAAGTGGAACCCCTGCCGACTGGATTACAGCAGCAGGACTCACAACAGAATCAACCGATGCATTTGGAGGGTTTTTAAGTGTTGCTTATAACCCGGTCGTTCCCGCTCAAGTCGCTGCACGCGCTATTCCGGGTTCAGACATCATTATCCTCCGTACCACTGCACCACTCGGAGTGAACATTGCTGAAAACAATGACTCGGCTCAAGTTTTCCTTGATGACACAACCGGTGGTTTTGTTGCTGATGCCTGCTCACATAACACTGGCAGTTCAGCACCCGCATTTCGAACTGACGGTATTAGTGGCATTTGTGAAGGTGATGTTCTTTTAATTTCGGACTGTGTTAAATCACGTGTTTTTAGAGCCATGAATATGACGCAAAAAGCAGGCGGTGCGGTGGGAGCATGCGGTAAACCTAGCTTGCCCTGTTTTAACTTAACCCATAATGCCGGCCCAAATTCACAAGACAACAAAGCACCGCCAACGTGGAAAGATCAGGATACTTATGGCCCGGATGCGGAAATTATAAAAATAATCACAAAAACATATTTTATTGGTACGAATCCCGGCGGTGCTCCCGCTATTACAGAACCAACGCTCTATGTTCGAAACGATGATGGCGTGCCCGACCCGCTTATTGAAGGCGTTGAGAACATGCAAATACTTTATGGCGTTGACACCAACGGGGATGGTTCAGCAAATCAATACTTTTCCGCTAATAACGTACCCGATGTTGATAACCCCGGTGCTCTTGCAGGTGAAACAACCCCTGGTCTACATACAACATTTGATGGCGTGGTGAGTGTTAAAATTAGTTTACTTGTCCGTACCCCACAAGATATGCCCGGTATCAACAGAACCCCGGCCGATTATGCCAACTTGACATATAACCTGATTAGCCCCGCATCACCTATTATTATTGACCCTATTCAGGTTGATGCGGCTTCTACCGACAGACGTATGCGTAGAGTCTATAACCTGACCATTAAAATACGTAACCGATAAACCATTGGAATTCAGTAATAGCTGCCATGAAAAATCAAACTATCAATACATTTAAAAATCAACACGGTGCCGTACTCGTTATGAGTTTACTGATGCTGTTTGTATTAACCTTAATTGGTGTGAGTTCTATTAGCACGACCACCATGGAAGAAAAAATGTCGGGTAATGCACGGAACCGGCACATAGCAATACAATCAGCTGAAACCGCAATAAAAATAGCTGAAAAATTTATTACCGATAGCGTCAACAACCCGGTAGGCCAGTTCGCCAATAGTGGTGGCTTATACAGTTTAGGACAAGGTCCATCTTCAAAAGATGCTATTGATTATAGCTGGTGGTACACAACAGGCTACGCCAAAACAACTAATGCGCGTGTAGAACCTAGCGTCTCAAATTCAGATCTAAAGTTTAACCCTGAATACACCATTGAGTATATTGGTGAGACAACTCAGGTAGAAGCAACTGACATTGAGATTACTAGTGAACCAGGCGGTAGTCAGGGTGGTATCCATACCTTTCGCATTACAGCGCGAGGAACAGGGATAACAAAAAATTCCGTTGTTATCATTCAATCTCACTTTGGTAAACGTATTTAATTTTTTTAAATCGCATTTTATATACACAGGTATATTTATTATGAAACACATACGCACTGTTACAAAAACACTCTTCACTGCAGCACTCACATCGTTAAGCCTACAAGCTTTCGCTGGGCCCGGCACACTGGTTACGAGTCCACTGTTTGTAAATGCCAATGCGAAACCCAACATTATGGTATTAACCGATACTTCCGGTTCCATGCGGCATATCGTACCGGAAGACGGTGCCGGAGCCGCCGATAAATATAACGCCGCGACAACCTATATCTCAAGTTGTGGCTCAGCAACCATGCCTAATGACAGATCATCCGGTTCGCCAAGTAGTTTGTATATTCGAATTATAGGGGGTCGACCTAAAATTGCCTACTCACGTTCAAGTTCAACACATTATTATCTAGGTACCTCTGCCGGACAAAGATGTTTTGACAGTACTAAAGAATACAACGCCTCTCTGCATGCTGATAGCGGTACTTATGCTGCAGGTATCGCAACCGCCATATACTCAGGTAATTATTTAAACTGGTATTTTAATTACAACAATACGTCAACTATATGGAATGCTAGCCAACGTTATAAACCCGGCACTGATTACCGTATGAGTATCACGAGAGAAACCCTCAAAACAATTGTAGATGGTCTTGATGACAGTGTTCGCTTAGGGATTGCAAAATTAAACGGTAGCAGTGGTGCCAGAATTTCAGAAAACATAAAAACATTAACAGCCACAAATAAAACCACACTAAAATCAACCATTGATACCTTCGCTCAAAGCGGCTCAACACCAATGGCTGAAGCATTACATCAAGTTGGTCGTTATTTTATGGGGGATACTGGCGCGAATGATCCCGGTAATCTACCAACAGGCAGTACTTCGGAGGTCAATGGTGAAACAACAGGCACAGGTGGTAACCAATTAACATTGCACCCTGACACCGCCTCTGAAGCCAAGTATAACCGTTCAACTGTTTTCCCAACAATGGCAAGTAACGGAAATCAAGAGTCCCCCGTTCAATACTGGTGTCAAAATAACTTTGTTATTTTTATGTCAGATGGTATTTCTAATGCAGATCAAAATATTCCTAGCACGCTCCAAGACTACGATGATGACTGCTCAGGGGGTGGTTGCAGCACGGATGACAAAAAATCTTCTGGCAGTTACATTTACGACTCAACGGGTAGTGACTATTTAGATGATGTCGCACAAGCCTTATTTGAAATAGACTTGCGTCCGGATATTGATGATTATGATGGCAACGAAGTTGTAAACAACGTACGCACCTACACCATTGCTTTTGCTGACCGAGATGCCCTTAACAATAAACTATTAGATGATTCGGCGACTCAAGGTGGCGGCCAATACTTTACCTCAGCTAATGCAAGTGAGCTTGCGCGTGACTTTAGCGCGGCAACAAGCAACATTCTTGCAACGACCTCTTCGGCATCTGCGGTAACCTTTAATACCAGCACGCTGGGGAGTGACACCACCATTTATCAGGCACAGTTCAGTACTGCGCGCTGGAGTGGTGAAATTTATTCATTCCCAATCACACCAACAACAGGTGCAATTGAATTTAACTGCACACTAAATGTTGCTCAAAACTGCTGGAATGCATCAACCCATATTGATGACCTGGCTTATAATGCCTCAACTTTCGTAGATAACCGTGAAATTATTACCTTTAATAAAGCAACTAAAAAAGGTATTGCCTTTGTTACTCCAGCTGATTTTACCGCTCCTGCAGCAACAGAGCTCACAACAACAATGATAAACGACTTATGTGCTGGACCCGATGCACCTTTAGTTGGTGGTCTACCATGTACCAGCGCAACAGCTACTGATAAAACAGCAAGCCAAACTTACTTAGACCAAATGGTCGACTACACACGTGGCGACCGAACCTATGAGTCAATTTCAAACTCACCCACTTTCCGAACACGTCAGTCAGTTTTAGGCGATATCGTTAATGCTAACCCATTATTTATTGGCACACCCAAGTTGAGATGGCCAAGTATTGAAAAACCTAGTAATAAATTCGGTGTTACGGGTAACCGATATTCTGATTACCAAACACTGCAAAAAAACCGTATCAGTGTACTCTATGCTTCAGCTAACGACGGTATGTTACATGCCTTGCGAACAAAAAGTGGGGGCGGTGGCATTCGACAAAAAGCAGGGGATGAGCTGTTCGCTTTTATCCCTTCTTTTGTTTTCTCTGATCAAAATAATGAAGGCTTACATTATTTAGCTAAGCCAAGCTACACACATAAATATTATTTGGATTTATCGCCCACTTACTCTGATATATACGGCAGAGTGAAGGACAGTGCCCAGGCTAACTTTAAAACGACAGCCGATGCTTGGCATACTGTTTTAATTGGTGGTTCTCGTGGAGCGGTTAAAACAGGCATTTTTGCATTGGACGTAACGGATCCTTTAACTATTACAGAATCAAATGCTGCGGATAAGGTGCTTTGGGAGTTCACTAACAGTGACGATGCTGATTTAAGCCGCGCTTATAGTCGACCCACTATCGCTTTAACCAATGCGATTGATGGAAGTGGATTGAATCGTTGGGCTGTAATTGTTGGCAACGGTTACCAGGATGATAATGGCAGTGGTACATTCACCACTGGTTCGACTTGCCACGCAGTGCTCTATGTTCTATTCATTGATGGAGGCCTTGATGGTACTTGGACACTTGGCACCAACCCATCAACAGCCGATTACCTCAAAATTGACACACAAGTAGGCTCGACAACTGCCGGCAATTGTAATGGTTTATCTACCCCAGCCCTAGCGGACCTTGATAGAGATGGCATACTCGATCGCGTATATGCGGGCGATATACAAGGCAATATGTGGGCTTTTGACTTTACCTGTGGTGGTGTTAGCTGTGGTACATCTGACTTTAAAGTCGCTTACAAACAGGGCGCAACTCCTAAGCCATTGTTTACTGCTAAAGATAACCAGGCTACACCTGCAGTACAGCCTATTACATCTAAACCTATACTAGCGAGAAACTTAGCCGTTGCGACAAGCGTATCTAATGAACCTAATGTTTTAGTATCGTTTGGTACAGGTCAATATCACGCCTCTGGCGACAGCTTAGGGACAACAAAAATTAACACGTTCTATAGTATTTGGGATTCGGGTACCGGTAAGTTAACTGATGACCGTAGCAACACGGCCAGTGCAAACCTGGTTGAGCAAGTGCTTACTGTAAACACGACAGCCTATGGTGACTTCCGGACTACCACCTCCAATACCATTGACTGGAGTAAAAAATACGGCTGGTATATTGACCTTGTACCACAAAATGTAACCAATTATGATGCGGAAGAACGTGTTGTTGTCCAACCTGCTATACGTTACAAAACACTGTTCTTTAATACCCTTATCCCTAATGCACAAACTTGCGGATACGGTGGTACCGGCTGGTTAATGTCGGTTGACTTTAATACCGGTGGCGCGCCAAAAACCTCTATCTTTGATGTTGATGGTGACGGTGTTGTTGACAACAATGATAAGGTCAATGGCAATATTGCGGTAGGTAGACAAGTTGATGGCATACCTGCAAGCTCCAGCTTTATCGGCGATAGACAATACACTCAAACCAGTCGGTCACCTAGTATTGGAAGCCCCCCTACTCCAGGCGACCCAAAATGCGGCAACGTGGACTGTGAAGATATAGAAATTGGTAAAGGTCTGAAAGAAGGTCGTCTATCCTGGCGCGAACTTCGCCCTGATTACTAGATTTAAACACGGTCATTATATTTATTTAAACATATTACATATTTAACGAGGTAATAATGTGAAGCAACAACAAGGGTTTACCTTAGTTGAAACGATCATAGCAATGGCTATCGTCGCGATTATTGTCGGCATCGGCTGGCCCCAGTATGTTGAGCAATCACGTATTAATACTCGTACCGAAGCGATTATTGCAACCTCTGCAGTGGCTCTCGCGTTAGATCAATTTGCTTCTGATAATGTCGCTGGTTATGTTTGGAGTGTTCCACCAACCCCAGTGACAGCCGCTAATGCCCATAACCGCTATATACCTCAAGTCAATGTCGGGCCAGACAGTACCAATGGCGTGTTGAACGCCACATGCACAAGAGACCGAGGCTTTCGTTGGGTGGCGGCAGATAACCGATATGAATCTTGCAATGGGAATTATTCAATAGCTGTTGTAATCGCTGCCGATGGTAACGGTAACCCCACATATAATATAACGACAACGGCTATAACAGGTCGTACACAAGATAATAACGGTGCAGGTGATGATGCATGTAACGCATTTACGCTGGATAACGATGGTGTAAGAGGCCATCTTGCAATTCGCGACCCTCTAACTGTTCAAGCTACAGCCGCAAATGTCGACGGGCCTCTACATTCAACAAGAAAATGTTGGGGCAGTGACTAGAATACGTATTCTATTTGGAGAACCATGATGAGAAAATTATATATCCTTTTACTAGTGTCATTTTTACAATTTACTTTGCCGCAACTTTCCTATGCTGATGCATCGTGTGAAATCGGTAAAATTTTTTATGACAAAGGTCAATTTAATAAAGCTTTTAAACATATGAAAACATTAAGTCGTTATAAAAACGGCTGTGCAAAATATTATCTTGGTTTAATGTATTTTAAGGGTGACGGAACCAAACAGAATCTAGATCTAGCCACAAAGTATATCGAGGAAGCTGCCAAAGAAGGCTATGGTGAAGCGATTGGTTTTTTTGATAGACAGGAATAATGTTTAATGGGTCACTTTAATTCTTTTGGCAAAGAAAAGACAACGGTTTCTTTTACACCTTGTTTCTGAATAATATTTTCATCGACAACGCCCCAATCTTTTAAGCGTTGCAAAACTCTCTCAACTAAAACTTCTGGTGCTGATGCACCAGCGGTTAAGCCAATTTTTTCTTTACCTTGTAGCCAATCGCGTTGTATTTCAGTTTCATCATCAATTAAATAGGCTGGAACATTTAACTTGTCGGCGACTTCACGTAAGCGGTTTGAGTTAGAACTATTTGGCGAACCCACAACAAATAAAATATCGCAATTAGCAACTAAATCTTTTACTGCATCTTGTCGGTTTTGTGTGGCGTAACAAATGTCATCTTTTTTAGGGCCTTGAATCTTGGGAAATTTTTTACGTAATGCTTCGATTATTTCAGCTGTATCGTCCATCGATAACGTGGTTTGCGTAAAATAAGCCAAATTATCAGGATCATTAATTTTCAGTTTATCAGCATCAGCAATTGTTTCGACAAGATAAATATTGCCTCCATGCTGTGAATCAAACTGCCCCATGGTGCCTTCAACTTCAGGATGTCCTTGATGCCCGATTAAAATACATTCTTGTCCAGTATCACTAAATCGAGAGACTTCCATATGAACTTTTGTAACTAATGGGCAGGTGGCATCGAATACTTTAAAATTTCGTTGTTTCGCTTCAGCACGTACCGCCTGCGATACTCCATGTGCGCTAAAAATAAGAGTCGCACCTTGCGGTACATCTTTTAAATCTTCAATAAAAACCGCGCCTTTATCTCGTAAACAATCCACAACAAATTTATTATGTACCACCTCATGCCGAACATAGATTGGTGCACCAAAGATTGTAATCGCACGATCAACGATTTCTATCGCGCGATCAACGCCAGCACAGAAACCACGTGGATTAGCGAGTAATACATCCATTAGTCTTTATCACTTACAGCTTCTGCAGAAGGATCAATATTAATCACTTCTGCTTGAACATAATCACCACTGGCAATCGCATCGAGTTGCGCCTGGCTGGGGCTAATCTTTACTATTTCCACATCAAACGTTACAACAAAACCGGCACAAGGGTGATTAAAATCAACCGTTACTTCATCAGCTTCAATTTTTTTTATGGTTCCAGGAATCGCTTCTCCAGAAGGTGTTTCAAATTCTATAATGAGACCTTCTTCTAAATTAAAAGAATCATCAAACTCTTCACGTGGCATTGTATGAATACTTTCTTCGTCAGTAAAACCGAAGGCATCAACAGGATCGATTGATAAACACTGTTTATCTCCTTCTTTCAAACCGTAAAGCATCATTTCTAAACCTTCAATTAAACTACCATCACCCATAGTGAAAGTAAGCGGTTCATTTTCTTCGGTACAATCAGCAACGGTTCCATCGGGTAGGCTTAAGGTAAAATAAAGTGACACTTCACTACCGGGACCAATGGTTATTGCACTAAGTTCTGTCATTTTAAATACTCGACTAATATATTTTTATAAATAAGTTGATAACGCTATTTAGGATTTTTTAAAGAACTTGGGAAATAAGGTATCTATGATTAATATAATAACACCTATTGTAATCGCTGAATCTGCAATATTAAACGCAGGCCAAGAATAATGCTGACCATTACTATTCCAGTAAATTTCGATAAAATCCACAACATAACCAAACCGTACACGATCAATTAAATTACCAACCGCGCCACCAAGAATAAGTGAAAAAGTAACAGCTTGTATATATTCTTCAGGCTTTAATTTCTTAATCCAAAAAACAAGTAACACACTCACAACCAGTGAAATAACGGTAAAAAACCAACGCTGCCAACCGCCTGCATCACTTAAAAAACTAAATGCCGCACCTTCATTATGCAATAAGGTCAAGTTGAACATCGGCATTACTTCAACTGATTTATACATGATGAGCTCAGCAGTTGCGATAGCTTTGGTTATTTGATCGGCAATAACAATAATGCCAGCCAAAGTCATCCAATGAGTCATACTCCAATTACGCAAAATTTCGCTCCTCACCGTTACCATCAACATTATCAATACAACGCCCACATAATTCAGGGTGAGTATCATTAGAACCCACATCTTCACGTAAGTGCCAACAACGCGTGCACTTACCTTCTTCTGCTTTTGTTACGGCAACCCAAATTTCGTCATTAGTCGATAACGTGGTATGTACACTGTTAGTTGGTGGAGTACCTGATGCTACTTCAATGCTTGCGTCTGATGTAATTAAAACAAACCGTAATTCATCTTGCAGTGCATCTAAAATATCGAAGATTTCTCGACCACAGCTCAACGTCACTTTCGATTCTAAACCTGAACCAATTACCCCATCAGCACGTAAACGTTCAAGTTCTTTATAAACTGCATCACGCACTTCCGAAATCACGCTCCATTTTTGCAATGCAACATCAGCACTCGCCGCATCAGAATAACAATTTGGTAATATATACCACGTATTTAAAAATACAGATTCTTCGCGTATCGTTACGTTGCCTTCTGCATTCATTTTGTTTTCTGGCATAAACTTCCACAAATCTTCTGCGGTAAAACTTAAAATGGGGGCAATCCATAATGTTAACGCTTCAACAATATAATACATCGCAGTTTGTGATGAGCGACGGCCAACACTATTCGCTTGCATAGTGTATTGTCGATCTTTGGTAATATCTAAATAAAAACTACCTAATTCAATCGCGCAAAAATTATGAATCATTTGATAGATGCTATGAAAATCATATGTCTCATAAGCGGCTTGTATTTGAGCTTGTAAGCGCGCTGTTTTTTCAATTGCCCATTTATCAAGATCTAATAACTTGTCAATGGCTATGCAATCTTTTGCAGGATCAAAATCATTAATATTGGATAATAAATAACGGGAGGTATTGCGTATGCGACGATACGCATCGGATGAGCGTTTCAAAATTTCATCCGACACTGTCATTTCAGCCGAGTAATCGGTTGCCGCTACCCATAGACGAATAATATCCGCACCTAAATTTTTAATAACTTTTTGTGGTGCAACCACATTGCCTTTAGACTTTGACATCTTCTGGCCTTTCGCATCAACCGTAAAGCCGTGCGTTAACACTGTTTTATACGGCGCAACACCTTGCATAGCAATCGACGTTAACAACGAAGACTGGAACCAACCACGATGTTGGTCTGAACCTTCTAAATACAAATCAGCAACAGGATAGTCTTCAACGCCTACTTGTTGATTCATAACTGAGTAATGTGTAACACCTGAATCGAACCAAACATCTAAGGTATCGGTTACTTTTAAATAATCATTGGCATCATCACCCAGAAAATCACTGACTTCAGAATCAAACCAAGCATCGATACCTTGTTGTTCTATTTTTAACGCAACTTGTTCAATAAGTTCAGCGCTATTCGAATGTAATTTAGAGGTTTCTTTATGTACAAATAAAGTAATCGGTACACCCCAAGTCCGTTGACGTGAGATACACCAGTCTGGCCGACCTTCAACCATTTTTTCAATTCGCGCTTCGCCCCAAGCAGGTAACCAGTTGGCTTCTTTAATCGCACTTAACGCTTTTGTTCTTAAACCATTTTGTTCCATGCTAATAAACCATTGCGGAGTTGCACGGAAAATAATGGGGGTTTTATGTCGCCAGCAATGTGGATAGCTATGATTTAAAGCCGCATCGTGCACTAATTTTGCTTTTGTTTTTAAAATTTCTACAACCGCATTATTGGCTTTAAAAACATGCTGCCCTTCAAATAAAGGCGTGCCTTTTACAAAGGTACCGTCAGCACCTACAGGGTTATCAACTTTTAATTTATAGCGTTGGCCAACAACGTAATCGTCCTGACCATGCCCTGGTGCTGTATGAACACAACCGGTGCCTGCTTCATGTGTAACATGGTCGCCTAAAATAACCGGCACTTCACGTTCATAAAATGGATGCGCAAGTTTTAAACCTTCTAAATCTTCGCCAATGCACTTACCGGCTATTTTATAATCACTATAGTCATAACGTAACATAGTCGCTTCGATCATATCACTTGCCAGCACAAGACATTCTGGCACATGGTCATTAATGCCATTGACTACTACAAGGCTATATTCAAATTTTGGATTAACCGCAACAGCTTGGTTAGCCGGCAGTGTCCATGGTGTTGTTGTCCAAATAACAACTGATGTTAGTTTACCTTTTAATAAACTCGCATCGACATCGGTACAACGCGCTTTTAAGGCTTCGTCATCTAATACTTCAAAACGTACATCGATGGCTGGCGATTTTTTATCTTCGTATTCAACTTCGGCTTCGGCTAATGCTGAACCACAGTCAACACACCAATGAACCGGTTTAGACCCTTTATGCAAATGTCCGGCATCAATTATTTTACCCAAGCTTCTTACAATGTCTGCTTCGGTTTTAAAATTCATGGTTAAATAAGGGTTATCCCAATCAGCAAAAACACCTAAGCGTTTGAAATCGTCTCGCTGACCATCAACTTGTTTTTGTGCATATTCACGACAGGCTTTTCTAAATTCACTTGCCGATATTTTATTGCCCGCTTTACCTTTCTTTTTCTCAACCATGAGTTCAATCGGCAGACCATGACAATCCCAGCCCGGCGTATACGGCGCATCAAAACCACTCAAAGTTTTTGATTTAACAATAATATCTTTTAATATTTTATTAACCGCATGGCCAATATGAATATCGCCATTCGCATATGGTGGGCCATCGTGCAAATGAAATTTAGTTCGGCCTTGTTGCTCACACAGTTCTCGTAGCTTTGCATACAAATCCATGTCGGCCCAATGTTTTAAAAATTCGGGTTCACGATTTGCTAAATTACCCCGCATTGGAAAATCTGTTTTGGGTAAGTTTAATGTATCTTTATAGTCTGCCACGATGTTTGTTTACCTTAAATCAATTATTTATGTTTCTTAATATTTTTAGTATCCGTCATTCACACGCATGCGAGAATCTAGTTACTGCTTACTTCCGTCATTCCCGCGCAGGCGGGAATCTATGCTTACTATTAACTCTCGTTACAAAAATAAAACTTCTTTGTACTAAAACAAAAGGTTTTCTTACTTTATAAATTAAACATTTTAATGCATCTGGATTCCCGCCTACGCGGGAATGACAGGTTTAATTTTTCTTGTTCTTAAAAAAATCTTCGCTTGTTCTACATCAATAGAGATTTGTTGTTTCAATAATTCTAACGAATCAAACGGCAACTCATCTCTTAACTTATGCAAAAAACTCACTTCAAGTTGTTTACCGTAAATTGTCTCATCAAAATTAAATAAGAATACTTCTAAAATAACTTTTTTACCATTCACAACCGGCCGTGTACCTATACTAGCGACACCTTCAACGACGCGATCGTGTAATCCCGCTACGGTTACAACGTAAATCCCATGTAACGGCGTGACCTTTCGATGAATGTGAATGTTCGCTGTTGGAAAACCCAATTCACGTCCAAGCTTTTCACCATGCGCCACTCGCCCAGCCATTTTGTAATGGTGACCTAGCATTCTTTCTGCTGCGTTAAAATCACCCTTCATTAATGCTGAACGAACTCGCGTGCTACTCACTCGCTCGCTTTCTATATTTAAAGTATTCATACTGACGACTTCAAATTGATGTTGCTTACCGGCATCCACTAAATGTTGAAAAGTGCCTTCTCGATTTTTACCGAATCGAAAATCATCTCCAACAACAAGGTAGCGAACACCTAAGCCATTAACAAGCACCCGCTCAATAAACTCTTGATAAGGCATTGTTGCTAACATTTTATTAAAGCGTAAGCATAAAATACGCTTAACTGCATGACGACTTAAACTTAATACTTTTTCTCGTAAACGCATCAATCGTGCTGGAGCCGATTGAGGTGCAAAAAATTCTAGTGGTTGGGGCTCAAAGGTAATAACCGTACTTAAGCAATTAAACTCGTTAGCCTTTTCTGCTAATTGAGCCAATACATGTTGATGGCCCAAGTGCACTCCATCAAAATTGCCAATAGTAGCAACACAACCGTGATGCTCTGGCCGTAAATTATAAATACCCCGAATCAACTCCACTTAAATTAGTTTCATTTGGATTAATTTCACCCTAGTACCAACGGTACCTTCTTTAATCTTAGCCAAAACCGTATTATACCAAGCTATTAGGCAAATTTTCAGCCGGTCGACGTAAATCTTTTAAACGAATGCCTAATGCAAACAAAACCGCAAAGTAGCTTACGCCCCCCAGTGCCACTAACATGCTCAAATTCAGAATTTGCGCCATTAAACCTAAGTTATACCATTGTCCTATCGAGTTTAAAGTGAACAGTAAAATCCCAACCATCGCCACGCAGGCTACTGTAATTTGCAATGCAAATCGCAACCAGCCCTTATTGGCTTGGTGTACTTTAGCCTTTGCCAAACCGTGCCAAAGTAGATAGGCATTAATTACCCCCGATGCAGCGGTTGCCATCGCCAAGCCTGCGTGCAAACCATCAACTTCTAGCTGGTACAGAGCCAATACAAAGACTACGTTCAATATCATATTGCTCGCCATAGCAATCAAGCCAATTTTCATCGGTGTCTTGGTATCTTGACGCGCAAAATAGCCAGGGGCTAAAACCTTAACCAGCATATGCGCTAACAAACCAAAAGAGTATGCTTGCAACGCAAAAATAGACATCTCAATCGAGTCAACGGAATACTCGCCATGTTGTAAAAAGGTTGCCAATAATGGCTTTGCAAGAAGAAATAAAGCCACTGCAGCAGGTAGGCCAATTATAAAGACCCAACGCATTGCAAAATCGAGCATGTGCGAAAAGCCTGCTGCATCATCCGCGGCATGTTTGTTCGATAAACTCGGTAAAATCACGGTTGCAAGCGCGATACCGAATACACCCAAGGGGAATTCAAGCATTCTATCGGCATAATAGAGCCAAGTAATACTGCCCGTGACTAAAAAGGACGCCACAAAAATATCAAACAAGAGATTAATTTGCATAACGGACGAACCCACTATGCCCGGCAGCATTAACTTCATTATTCGTCGTACGCCACTATGTTTCCAGCCCCAACGCGGCCATCGTAAAAAACCTAATTTATATAAAAAAGGTAATTGAAACCCAAGCTGTAAAATACCCGCGATAAAAACACCCCAAGCGAGCGCCTTTACCGGTACATCAAGATGGGGAGCTAACCAAACGGTACAAGCCATTAAACTGACATTGAGCAAGATTGGTGTAAATGCCGGCACAGCAAATTTACCATAGCTATTTAAAACCCCTGCCGACAAAGCCGTTAATGAGATAAACAAAATATAGGGAAACGTCACCCGAAACATATCGGTCGTCAAGGCTATTTTGTCTGGTTGATCGATATAACCCCAAGCTATTCCCATCACCACAATAGGAGCTGCCAACATACAAATAGCGGACAGCAATAAGAGAAATCCGCCCAGTGTGCCCATCGTATGCTGGACTAAATCGGCTACAGCAGATTGATCGCGCTTAACCTTGTATTCGGTTAAAACCGGTACAAAGGCTTGTGCAAAAGCCCCTTCGCCAAAGAGCCTGCGAAGGAAATTCGGTAATTTGAAGGCGATAAAAAAAGCATCTGTAGCTTTACCGGCACCAAAGTAATGCGCCATGACGATATCGCGCGCTAAGCCAGATATACGTGATAGCAAAGTAAAAGTACTAACAATGATGGTTGATTTAAATAAGCTCATTATTCTTAAGTTATTGATAAATATAAGTTAAATACTAGGTTAGCAATCTTCGTACAGCTAAGTCATTGCTAATTAACAAGTTTTTCAAAACACATCATACCTTATAATATAAATACTGTGTATGAATCGATTTAGACCTTAAAGAGATTGACAAATTGAGCCAAAAGCCCCAATATACGCGCCTTTCTTTGTTACACAGTTTATTTAGGAGAGCCATTTTGGCCAATTCAGCACAATCACGTAAACGTGCCCGTCAGGGTGAAGACCGTCGTCAACATAATGCTGGCTACCGTTCTATGTTCCGTACTTTCATTAAAAATTTATTAGCGGCGATTGAATCAGGCGATAAAGCGAAAGCACAAGAAGCTTACGTTAAAACTGTTTCTGTTATAGATAAAACAGCAAACAAAGGACTTATTCATAAGAATAAAGCAGCCAATCAAAAAGCACGTTTAAATGCGCGCGTTAAGGCAATGTCTTAATTAATTTAAGTTATTGTTTCATAAAAAAAGCCGGTTTAATTAAACCGGCTTTTTTGTGTCTTACAAATAATCAATATTAAAATAGGGTTTTGATTAACTCGCAAGTCTCATCAAGATTTGCTGCAGCCAGCGTATAACAATCACAATTCGATGCTATTTTAGATGCCGCAGCCAAGCCATCATTATCATGCGCTAATTGATTGAGTCCATTCGTGTATATATTCATACACGCCTCCGCTTCGCTTAACTGAGTTAATACAGGTTTTTCATTGTCACTAGAAAATTCAACAATGATGACCCGGGTGAGCGGAAAAGATTCCAAATGCGCTTTACATATTAATAGATTAACCGGTACATGCATCGTACGATTCGTTTTTAATATATTTTCAGGCAATGGATATATTGGAGGGTGTGATTTTAAGCAAACGGCATGTGGGTATGGAGAGACATACATTGTCTCTAAGTTAATCGGAGCTAATTCATCACTTAAGTAATTAAAGCCATTATTCAATAAACCCCAGGTTGTGGTTGATTTACCCGCTCCCGATCGCCCTGTTAGCAGCAACAGTTCACCATTTTTTTCTAATGCAGCTCCGTGCATAAAAAAAAGATTCTTACATAGATGCTGTATTTCTACGGTAATATCTTTTTCTAAGTGATAAAGAAAAAGTCCAGTATCTGTACTTAGCAAGGAAAAGGAATCATTTCGAACAACTTCAAAATGGTTAAAATCTTTATCAGCCTTTAAATCATAACGTAATACGTATTGCCTCTCCTCGAGCGGATAAACTTCAAAGGCAGAGAAATTACTCCGAGCAATTTCAAACAGATCTTTTGATTTGCTCGATATGCTAATATTTTGTTCAAAGATTTTTAGGTTTAAAGTATACATCGACAAAATTATGACATAAAAAAACGCAATAGCTAATTAAGCTATTGCGTTCTATTAAATGACTCTATCGAATTTATTCTGGTACACACTGCCCATTATCAAGGACAAAGCCTTGAGGACAGGTAGTTGGCGCCGATGCAGTTGAACCAGCTTGCGCTAAAGCAGGCATGGCTTTCATTGTCATAACAACAGGTGCTACATAAGCTGCTTTTTTAAGGAAGTCACGACGTGCTTCAGTTTTCCCTTCTCTTACTACTTTTTTATCTTCGCTCATCATAATCTCCATTAGATTAAATATTAATTAATTTTAATTCTTTAAATTGTTGTAAAATTTTTTCTAAATCCGTTTTTGCTGTTATCTCATCAATATCGAATGACTCAACTAACTTTTTTATAATAACCGAAACATCTAAACCATCTTCTATTAGTTGCCATATAAAGCTAGCAACCGAATTAAGTTGATGTATCTGACCATTACTTTTATCTAAAATAACAAGCTCGCCATCAATGTTCTGTGTGCTTAAATTAGCTTGTATCGATAAATTCATCAAAAACTCTTTATTAATACGACCCATTCTAAACAAACTTAGTAACACGCGTCAATTTTTCACTTTATTGAGATATTATCGTTAATAATAAAACATAGTAAAAACAATAAGTTAAAATAAATAATTCCGCAGCCTATTAACCCAAACGGGTTAACCCATGTTAAAAAGTAATAAATTGAGGACTACAGCCTAGTTTCACGCTAACTTATCTCTCATCATTGTTTAAATAAGACAAATAACACTCTAAACTGCTGCTTACACTTTATATATCTTTTTAAGGATACTCTTAATGTCTTGTTGTTGTCCCCATAGCCAATCGGCGAGTAAAATTTTTTCTTTGTTTGCCAAGTCTTACCGACAACGTTTTGATAAAAAAGGCTTTGAACCCTCGCAGCAACAACTAGTCGCAGGTATTACAAAGGCAAACTATAAAAATAAATCGCTACTTGAGATAGGCTGTGGTGTTGGCCACTTACACCAAACTTTATTGGAGCAAGGAGCAAAAAGTGCCATTGGCATTGAGTTATCCGATAAAATGCTTATTGAAGCAAAAGATTGGGCTAAGCAACGCGAGCTATCTGATAAAACAAATTACATCGAAGGTGATTTTATTGAGCTAACCAATTCGATTGAAGACGTTGATTTCGTTATTATGGATAAAGTCGTTTGCTGCTACCCTGATGCCGATGCGTTAATACACCACTCTTTAGAAAAATGCCAACATAGTATCGCCTTAACGTATCCACGAAAAACGTGGTACACGCGATTTGGTGTGCAAGCACTTGCTATAATAATGAAAATATTGGGTTCAGATTTTAGACCTTATGTACATAACCCAACACAAATCGAAGCATGGATTACTGAACAAGGTTTTAAAAAAATATTCCAACAACAAACTACAATTTGGTTAAGCCAAGTTTATCAAAAATAAAACTAGAGATTGCCATGCGCGGCTTTGTACCAGCAGACCCACATACTAATGTATCAAACCTAGAATTCGCCGTTGTTTATGCGCCACGCAGAAAAGCGAATCGCAACCGTATTCCTCAGAGTTGTGTTGAACTTAAAGAAAACAAAGAAGAGGCTTTGTCGCAATCCAATCCCGAAACAAAACGTTATGCCGCGCAAGTGTTAGGCCCATCAAAATCGTCCGAAGGCCAGTATATTTTTTACGTTATGGAATGGCTTGAATAAATAATTGTTAAGGCTTAAACGTTGTTTGCCAAGCTGCATGACACTTAATTTTTCGAAGTGCTTTATGCAGTAATGATTTTCCCGGATCCCGCTGATGCCATGTTGAAGCACCTGAAGGATGCGGCAAAGGAATAACATCCGTTACTTTCTCATAATAATCAACTGAAAATGATTGACCAATAATCTTATCCAGCTTATCCACTGACATTAACTGACTTATCGCTAATTTCCCCACAGGAATAATTAAGGATGGTTGTAAAATTTTCACTTCATTTCCCAACCATTTTGAACACTGCTTTATTTCTTGTTTATCGGGAACTCGGTCTCCGCCTTTTACGATGCCCTTTACTATTTTCTTGCCAGGGAAACAGCGGCAAATAGCTGTCATATAAACTGCGTCTCGAAAAGATTCTTCATTTACATCCAACGTAGCAAACCATTTAAATAATGTTTTTCCTGCTGTCCAAGCAAAGGGTTTACGTATATCGCGTTCTTTTATGCCTGGCGCTTGGCCAATTAACAAAATTTTAGACATCACTGGGTTACCCACAACAGGTTCACTTTGCATGTTTTCACAAAGATTACATTTAAGAATGTTTTGTTGGAGTTTTTTTAATGCAAGCTTAGACATATAAATTATGTAATATAATTGAGGATACCGCAGAGTATCCTTTTTATTCAGAAAGTCAGGTAGAGCGACAACGTAATAAAAATAGCTTACGGTTCATACTTCTTAACCAATACACCTTCATCTCCACAACAAGAGGCTGCACATTTTTTAATTGCATGGATGGATTCTGCATCGCCCAGCAAAAAATCACTAATCGGTAAATTATCCGTTGCACAATCACAACCTTTATCATCATATTTATATACGTTAGTCAGCCCTACATCGATAGCCGCATCAAATGTTTGTTTCATGATAAGCGATGGTGTTGGCTCAATATGGCTTAACTTATAAGCGGGGAAAAACTTGGTAATATGCCAAGGACTATCCTCACCCAAGTTTTCTTTAATCCATTTAGCAATGTTAGTTAACATTTCTAAGTTATCATTTTTGGTTGGAATAATGTTTGTTCGCGTTTCAACATGAATACCTAACTCATGTGCTTTCTTAATCGACTGTAAAACCTCATTAACAGACGATTTACGACAAACGTCTTTATAGAAATCATCATCAAAACTTTTAATATCCGAACACAAAACATCAATATAAGGCGCAACAACTTCTAAGGCTTCATCGGTCACAAAGCTATTGGATACATATAAAATATATAATCCTTTTTCTTTTGCGATTTTTGCAACATCAACAATATATTCTAACCAAACAGCCGGTTCAGAATAAGTGAAAGCAATACCTTGCACATTAAAACGTATAGCCGTCTCAACGAGTTCTTCTGGAGTAACATAAGCTGCCGTTGATTGACCTTTCGCTAAATCATCCAGTGCGGTAACCCCCCATGAAATATCCAAATTATGGCAACCATCACAACGAAAACTACAACCATAACTACCAACAGATAAAACTTTTGTACCGGGTCTAAAATGTTTAACCGGTTTATCTTCGATGTTATCCACATCTATAGCCGATATAATTCCATAAGATAGGTTATATAGCGTTCCTTCGCGATTAACATGCGCTTGACAAAAGCCACGTTGACCATGACTTAAGCGACAACGCCATAAACATAAATTACATCGCGTGGTGCCATCATCCAATTTCTCCTGAAGCATCGTTTCAACAAGTTGATAATGTTCTGGTCGAGCTTCAATAGTACTCATATTTATATTCCACTAATTTAATATTACGGTTTCTGGTTTGTCAGTGCCCACATTGGTGCAACAACAACATTCAAACAGCTGTAGGCTTTTCGCAATGCTGCTTCGACTTGAACAAAGCTTGGTGCCTTTGCAAAAACAAAACCAAGATAACTATTGCCATCGGGTAATGGAATGAGTTCATATCCATCTCTAAGTTGGATATTAATGTCTTCAATAAACTCAACTTTATTTGCCTCTAATAAACCTTCTACACGTTTTAAAATACCTTTCGATGGCACGGGAATCATTAACACGCCCGCTGCGGTATCTGAAAACATCGGGTTCGAAGGCTCACCGATAGCTTGCTTTAATACAATTTCTTCCAACGAACAACCTAAACCGTATTCCAATATATCACTACACAATCCACCAATAGTTCGTGCAGCCATTTCAATTAAGTATACGTCTTGTTCACGTAATCGACACTCCGCATGTACTGGGCCAGTTTTAACACCATAGGCTTCACAGGCAGACTGTACAACACTCACCACTTTATCGATGCTTGTTTGCTCTAAACGCGTCGGCGTTATATAAAACGTTTCTTCAAAATAAGGGCCATGCAAAGGATCAGGTTTATCGAAAATAGTAAGCAACTTAAACTTACCTTTTTCAATGATGCCTTCAACAGCAATTTCATCACCATGAATATATTCTTCTAACAAAACCCATTGCTGCTCATCTTTTTCTAAATCTGTGTTCTTACCTAATATATGTTTAACGCGTTGTACTGCGTTAACCAATTCAGTTTGATTGTTAACCCGAATCACCCCGCGACTTGCAGATAGTGCAACGGGTTTAACGACTATAGGAAAAGCCATGTCGGAGAATATAAAATCTTCATGTGAAGCTAGTTCTAATAAAGCCTCTATATTAAACCGCTTATAGTTTGGTATCGGCGTACTATGAGATTCTAAAGCATCTCGTGCTAAATCTTTCCGCTTTGCTAATCGTGCCGCATTTGCATCGTTATGTGCTAAACCATGATGCTGCGCAACCTTTGCTGCCAATTCAACAACTGAATCATCGGTACCAATAACTGCGACAATATTAGTATTTGCAGTTTGATTAAGAATTTTTTCAAGAGCGAGATCGGGTTGCGAAAATCGTACGTGCAAACCTTGAGCATATTCAGAAACAATCGAATACTCACCTTCAGAGACAATAACAACAACTAAATTTAACCGTTCAGCAGCCTGAAGATACCGCATGGTGCGATAACTACCATGCGGTGCAATTAATAAAAGAGTTTTTTTAGTCGAAAGTGCCTGAGGTACGGGTTGAGAAACAGGTATAACAGACATTATCTAAATTAAGACTAAGAGTGATACAAAAAAGAAAATATTGACTTAACCACCACCACAACCAGAACAACCACCTGAACCACCAACAGCTTTAAAAACATTATTAAAAACAAATGAGGCATTTAATCCATCATTGGTGTAATCAATATCGCAACCATTAAGGTAAGAAAGCGCAACCGCATCAACGACCACTTTGAAACCGTCACCCTCTAAAACTTTATCATGTGGATTAATTGTTTCAGCATAAGTCATGCCGTATGTCATACCACCACAACCACCGCCAGAAACAAATACTCGAATACCTTCAACAGGATCCTCAGATGAGCCAATTAAACCCGCTAGCTGTTCACCGGCTGTTGCTGATACTTTTAATTCATCACCAATGCTTGTATTAAATTCTGCAACGACTGCATTCATCTTTATTCTCCTCGTTCGGATCAAGTTGTTTTCGACTAATATAATAGTATAAATAATACCATATATTTTGCTTTCAACCTTCTATTGAATAATAAAATTTGCTATTTCCCCTTATATTTCAAGGTTATATCTCTTTCAGCAGGGTTGACCTACGTACAGCCATCTGGATAATGGCATCTCATAATCTATCAACTATTTTTTACTAACGTATATCCTAAAACGATGTAGTTGTTTAAACTACGTTTTCTAATTTTGAGGTAATAATTATGTCACGCATCGTTTATTGTCAGCACCTAAATAAAGAAGCCGAAGGCTTAGAATTTGTTCCAATGCCAGGTGATTTAGGTATACGGATTTACGAGAATATTTCGAATGAAGGTTGGACTAAATGGTTAGAACGCCTCACCTCAATTATCAACGAAAATGGCCTCAATACAGCCGATCCTGCTTCTATCCAAATAATTGAACAGCACATGTTAGGCTTCTTATTTAAAGAAGGTGACATGGGAAATCTTCCTCAAGGTTTCCAAGCTAAAGGTGGTAAATAATACTATCTTCCATTCTGATATTTAACTGATGAAATTTTGTAACCAATGCGGCCAAAGCGTCGAGTTAAAAATACCTGCTGGCGACAACCGTGAACGCCATGTTTGTGGCCACTGCAATACTATTCATTACCAAAATCCAAATGTTGTCGCTGGTTGCTTACCGGTATGGGAAGATAAAGTTCTTCTTTGCAAGCGCGCTATTGAGCCTCGCCACGGTTTTTGGACATTACCCGCTGGTTTTATGGAAAATAATGAAACCCTTGAGCAAGCCGCTACTAGGGAATCCGTTGAAGAAGCCAATGCAAATTTAGAAATAACCCATTTATACACGGTTATTAGTTTGCCGCATGTAAATCAAATTTATATGCTCTACCTTGCTCAATTGAAAGATTTAAATTTCTCAGCCGGCAGCGAAAGTTTAGAGGTTAAACTGTTTACCGAAGAAAAAATCCCTTGGGACAACCTTGCATTTAGAACGATCGACTTTACGCTTAAACGTTATTTTGAAGATAGAAAACAAAACCATTTCCCTCTGCATAGTAGTTTTTTAGAAAAACATAATCGCTATCAAAAATAATTGCCTCCACTTTTAAATATCAATCTGTTAAACCTCGTCCTTAATGCTTAAATTCACTAATCTTTCGTTACGCCGCGGTACAAAGGAATTACTACATAACGTTAATATTACCGTTCATGCAGGGCAAAAAGTCGGTATTACAGGTGGTAATGGCGTGGGCAAATCAAGTCTGTTTTCTTTAATTCTCGGCAAACTCCAAGCCGATGAAGGCGATGTAAGTTATCCAAAAAATGTAAAGACTGCACACGTTGCACAGGAAACTCCGGCTCTTGATCGAACAGCCATCGACTACGTATTAGATGGAAATATTGAACTTCGTGAATTAGAAAATAAAATTAAACTTGCCGAAGAAAACAATGATGGCGAAGCACTCGCGCATTATTATAGTGATATGGAATCGATAGGTGGTTATACCGCCAATAGTGAGGCCGCCACATTAATGCATGGCCTTGGTTTTAGCTCAGAGCAAGAACACCATGCAGTAAAAAGTTTTTCAGGTGGTTGGCGAATGCGCTTAAACCTAGCACAAGCATTAATACGACGTTCTGACATGCTGCTGCTAGATGAACCCACTAACCATTTAGATCTCGATGCGGTTATCTGGCTTGAAAACTGGTTACGCCAATACAAAGGCACTTTATTGCTAATATCGCACGATAGAGATTTTCTCGACAACGTTGCAACGCATATCGCGCATATGGAACACCAACTTATCCATTATTACACAGGTAATTACTCCGCCTTTGAAATTAGACGTGCAGAACATTTAGCAACACAACAAACTGCTTTTGAAAAACAGCAACGAGAAAGACAACACATGCAAAAGTTTGTTGAACGTTTCAAAGCAAAAGCAACAAAAGCAAAGCAAGCACAAAGTCGAGTTAAAGCACTCGAACGAATGGAACTCATAGCACCTGCACATGTTGACTCGCCATTTAACTTTCAATTTAAAGTCGCAGAAAAAATTCCTAATCCATTGGTTAACCTAGATGAAGTTAATGCGGGCTATAAAGAAGTAACCATACTTGAAAGTGTCAAGTTTATTATTCATCCTGGTGATCGTATCGGTTTGCTTGGGCATAATGGCGCGGGTAAATCGACCTTAATTAAACTTATTGCCGGTGAACTAGCTGCTCAACAAGGAAAACTCATACTCGCTAAAGAACTTAAAACAGGCTACTTTGCACAACACCAATTAGAACAACTTGACCCAAGTGCCAGTCCGTTACTACATTTACAACGCATCGACTCAAAAGCCACCGAAAGTGATTTACGAAAATACCTTGGCGGTTTCGCGTTTAATAATGATATGGCGCTTGAAGCCGTCGCGCCATTTTCAGGTGGTGAAAAAGCACGTTTGGTATTAGCTTTATTGGTTTACCAAAAACCCAATTTACTTTTACTTGACGAACCCACCAACCACCTTGATTTAGAAATGCGACATGCCCTCACCATTGCCATGCAATCCTTTGAAGGTGCAATGATAATCGTATCGCATGATCGACATTTATTACGCACCGTAACTGACTCATTCTTCTTAGTTGCAAATGGCAAGGTATCTCCTTTCAATGGCGACTTAGACGACTATAGACAATGGATAAGTGATGAAAATAAACAGCAAAAAGACGCAACTTCATCGTCGAAATTAACAACAAACCCGACAACGTCAAAAGTAACTAGTGCAGAAGTACGTCAACAAATAAAACCGTTGCAAAACAAACTTAAAAATCTTGACCAGCAGTTAGAAAAACTGACTACAAAAAAAACCGCTATTGAAAAAGAATTGTCAGACGATTCAGTTTACACCCCTGAAAATAAAACCGCGCTTGAACAATTACTATTAGCCCAAAAAAACATCAATGAAGAATTAGAGTCTGTGGAAAGTGAATGGATGGATATTAGTGAAACTCTGGAAAGTTTAAACGGTTAACAATATTTTTTTATTAGTTTTGCTCCCAACCTAATAAAATTTTATCTCTTGTTCCTGTAAGTTGAGAATATAAGTCATTAACGCGTTCAATATTATTATCGGCAATAGAGTCTTCCATTTCACGACAAATATCCGTTAGCTGCATAAAACCAAAGTTGCCTCCCGCCCCTTTTAGACGGTGAGCGACTGATTTAAGACTTGTGTAATCTTTTGATTTAACTGGTTCTGTAAACTCCTCAATAAATGCCGGCAACAACGCTATAAATTTCCCAACAAGTTTCGTATAACGCTCTTTATCCTTGGTGATTAAACTGGAAATGATAAAATCGACATCTTGCCCCATGGGTACCCTTAACTTTATTAATTAATAATCAAGTATAAGATAAGCTAAACTATTTGGAGAATCAAATTTACCAACACCAAAAATCACAGTAAAAGAAGTATATCGATATAATCTAATGTGGTTCTTAAAATGTCATTTTGTGATAAACGTCACGCTGAATAATCGCCCTTACACTCTACTTAATATGGTATCTTTAATAGAATAAAATTTAGACACATCAACATCTGGCGTACAAAATGTTAGAACTTACTGAAAGTTTAAACAGCTTCCAACATCGTTCACCTAAACTATATCTAGGTTTCGTTGTTTTTGTCGCAATTTTGGGAATTTCAATTCTCGCCATATTGCCAATTTTAAGTATAAATTTCTTTATCGCCACTCTTATTACTTTATACACGACCATTATTTCACAAACCCAAGCTTTAACTGAGCTTGCTATCATTCTATACCAAGCGCCGCTGGCAGCATTATTCGCTTACCTGAGTTATCAATTTATTTCATTGCAACTCGATACTCCCAGGGCATCTGAAATATATGTGTCAATTAACAAAAAGAAAGCGCCAAAACTTATCTCATTAATTGAAGAAATGGAACAACATTTTAATATCGATAAAATCAATAATATTATTATCACCGATCAATACGATATTTCTGTCCATATCACCCCCTCTTACGCAATCCCTAAGTTAGGTGAAACCAGCTTGCAAATAGGCCTACCGCTTATGCAAACCATTTCGGCAAAACAATTTAAAGCTTTGCTCGCTCGTCGAATCGGCCAACTATCTTTTAAAACTCAGCGAGTAACAAATAAAATATATTTCTTCCGTGACCAAGTTAGTCAATATTTAAACGCTTGCCAAAATAAAACCCATTGGTCATATAAACCGTTTTATTATTTTCTCAAATATTATAAAAGAGTCTTTGATGCTACCTCTTTTTATGCCATTAGAATGGATGAATTAAATAACGACGAATATGCCACAGAAGTAATAGAAGGAAAGTCTTTCGCTCAAACTTTGTCACAAACTATCATTGCCAGTCATTACCTCAAAAACATCTTTTGGATGTCGATGTATAAGTTACAACGACAGTATCCTAATAAAACTATTTTTCCACACGCTAATATGACGATCTCATTTACACAAAGTATTGTTCCAAGTGAATCCGAAAATTTAATTAATGAACAATTCCAAAAACTATCTGATTTCCAATCAACCACTCCATTGTTACGTGCGCGGCTAAAATTGTTAGGGCACGAAAACTACAGCATGCCATTACCATTAGATAATACCGCTGCAATATTTTATTTAGACTCTGCGCTACCCAGAATCACAAAGATTTTTGACAAACTGTGGCTTCAACGTTTACAAATCCAACGCGAATCATCGTCATCACTCACCAGTAACGAGCAACGCCTTAATACCTTAACTTCCAAGATTTCTGAACAAGCACTTTCCGCAGAAGAAACATGGGAACTCGCTGTTTTAACTGAAAAAATTAAAGGCTATCATGCCGCTATACCAATCTATAAAAAGATAATTGAACGTAATCCGTTGCATGCTAAAGCCATGTTTGCCATTGGCCGAATTTTACTTTCTTATAATGATGAAACTGGCATTAGTGCGATAAATAAAGCAGTATTCTTAGAACCCACAATGAAAAAAACGGCTGATGAACTTATTACTCGCTATCAAGCGCGTATCAAGAATACAGTTGAAGAAGCGGATGAATTATTTGCCTAACCCTTTTTTGCTTCATCCATATCAAAGAGTGCCTTAATTAACTTATAATTAGCTCCATGCTCTCTCGTACCTTACTTTTCTTTAGCCTTTTATTTGGTTATTCCCAGATATCGTTAGCTTTGTCACCTCAGCAATATTGGCACAAACAATATTGGGACATTATGGGAACACGTGTTGGAGTCGAACTATGGCATAAAGATACTGCAACCGCTCTAAAAGCTATAAATAAAGTCCGTAGCGAAATGGACAGAATTGATAACCTAATGAGCCCTTATATTGAAAACAGTGAACTTTCGTTAATTAATCGCACCGCTACACAGCATCCCATAAAAATAAGCCCAGAACTTTTTGCCCTCATACAAGAAGCGCAGAATATAGCTAAGAAATCAAATGGTACCTTTGATATCACATTTGCAAGTGTTGGTTATTTATATGATTATCGTAAACAGCAACGACCCAACCAAAAAGCTATCAAACAGAATTTACCGCAAATTAATTATAAAAATATTCAGCTTTTCCCAAAAACATTTAAAATATTTTTCAAACGACAAGGTGTTCGAATAGATCTAGGCGGTATTGCAAAAGGTCATGCCGTAGACCGTTGTATTAATATTTTAAAACAATTAGGCATAAAACACGCCTTGGTGAGTGCCGGTGGTGATAGCCGCTTACTCGGCGATAAAATGGGAAAACCCTGGGTAACAGGTATCCGTCACCCAAGAGATAAAAAGAAATATGTTGCGATCTTACCGCTTGAGAATACCGCCATTTCAACATCGGGCGATTACGAGCGCTTTTTTATCGAGGATAATGTGCGATATCACCATATCATTCAACCAAGCACCGGCTATTCAGCTGATAAGAACCAAAGTGTAACTATCATTGGTCCTAATGCAACCCGTACCGATGCGCTATCCACCACCCTTTTTCTGATGGATACGGATAAAGCGCTCAAATTAATCAATAATCTCCCCCTATATGAAGCTATTATTATCGACAGTTTAGGTCTGTTACACTTCTCTTCAGGTTTAGAGCCACCGATTAAAAATTAAAAAACGTACAAACGTTAACCAATTAACTTAAAATAACAACCACCGTCACAAAATTGACCATACAAATATAATGTTGTTTAATTGTGTGACCGAGCTAACAGCAGCAAATCCAATAAACCTCTAAATTTATTACAATTTCAGCATAAACGTTGATATCTACGTCAATGTAAGCAGGGTCAAAGTGGTACAAGTCTGGAAGATAATATTGTATTCAGCCGTACAGAATATAACTGAATTCATGAGCTTTACACTAAGGGGAACAAATATGTCTAGGTTTAATCAGAAAATACTTTTGCCTATTTTCGCAGCAACGATCACAAGTTTATTAGTATCTTGTGGGGGCGGTAGCGGTGAAGGTAGTAGTGGCAGCACAAGTAGCAAAGTTGTCATTGAAGGCGATAAACCTATTGCTTACGTTGAACGAAACTCTAATACGACGGGTAACCCTACCGACGCGTCAACCTGCTCTGCTGGTGGGCGACTATTAATTAGAAAACTCTCCTCTTCTAGTGCAAGTGCTTCCGATGTGACGACACATCTTACCGGCGGCAATGGTGACGTATCAGATTTAGAGGTTTCTTACGATGGTACTAAAATTTTATTCGCTATGAGACTAAATTGTGGTTCTGGCACTTGGGATATTTACGAATACGATTCAACTAAAGCAACAAGTGCTACAAACCCTAGTCGAATTATTACCGATGATACGGAAGCAAACAAAGGTAACGATGTCGACCCGGCCTATGTGCCACGCGATAGCGGCGACTTAATTGTATTTAGTTCTAACCGCCAAACACGTTCACAAGAATTAATGACCGCAAATAATATTGAGCCATACAAATATAGAGACGAATACGAACGTGAACGTGTATCGGTTCTACATACAATGAATGCTAATGGCACCGGTATTCGCCAAATTTCATTTAACCAAAGTCATGACCGTAACCCAACTGTTTTAGCCACAGGTGAAATCATGTATTCACGTTGGGATCATGTCGGTGGTCGTAACCAATTTAGTATTTTCACAACCAATCCTGATGGTACTAATATGTTTGTTTTCTATGGTGCACATAGTCCAGGCAATAGTTTCTTACACCCACGTCAACTTCCTGATAATAAAACAATTGTTAGTAGCTTAATGCCTTTATCTCGCACTAAAGAAGGTGGAGCACTAATGCTCATTAACGCAGAGGACTGTTCAGAAAATAATGATTGCGATAGCAGTGTATCAGGCAACGCACAAGCACATGCAACCGAACAAGAAATGAGTTTCGGCAGCGGCATCTCAACATTTGGCCGCGCAACCGACCCTTATCCTCTTTATGATGGAACAAATCGCTTACTAGTTAGTTGGGCTGCGTCTTGTTCAGCAATCGATATAGAGAAATGTCCAAAAGAGCTAAACGTTGCCACAAATGAAGAAGAAGCAACTGAAGGCACACCGCAATATGGTATTTACATGCTTGATATGACAACTAAAGACCTAGATATTATTGACGTAGGCGCTGAAGGCAAAGTTTTACGAAGCCCAGTAGCGCTAATATCTAGACCAAAACCAAATGGTATTGATGACAAAACTCTCGATGCCACACTTGCTGCGAAAGGCAATGGTGTTGGTATTTTAAATGTTAAAAGTGTTTACGACACTGATGACCGTGGTCGCATGGGTAGTGCCGCATTAATGAGTGGTGAAAGCATTCCCCAAACAGGTGGTGTTGCCGATCTTGCTGCAATGAAAGACCCAACCAATAGCAATTATAAAACACGCCCAGCGCGCTTTATTCGAATCACTAAAGCCGTTCCAACGCCTTCTGGCATGGGACAAGACGACATGGGCGAAACCATGTTTGAAATGCAAGAAATTGTTGGCTACACCGAGATTGAACCTGATGGCTCGTTCAAAATTGAAGTGCCTGCAGATACACCTTTAGCAATTACCGCACTCGACTCAGAGGGTCGCGCATTCCAGGTTCATACTAACTGGATTCAAGTTAAACCTGGTGAAACTCGAACTTGTAATGGTTGCCATTCTTCTCGTCGTGGTAGTGCTATTAATGTGAACCCTATTGCGGGCAGCCACCCTAATACTAATTTTGCAGGTAGCGGTAACGAAACAATGGCGGAAACGCGTTTCAATGCTGACTCTACAAACTATCCACTTTTAAAAACAGATATAATTCATAGTGATGTATGGGCAACAACT
>Ga0316205_10000545_pt1 | contig 68043 bp, 71 predicted proteins | sample 3monthpyrite_MG_FD_204941 | JGI IMG/M metagenome (GOLD analysis project Ga0316205, IMG submission 204941) | Microbial mat bacterial communities from mineral coupon in-situ incubated in ocean water Damariscotta River, Maine, United States -... | ecosystem: Environmental > Aquatic > Marine >...
AGCCGTAAGAATATGGATTCTGATTTAGCCACCGGTAGTAATGAACTCTATGTATCAAACCTAAAGCCATGGTTACATGCCCGTGAATAATGGTTATCATAAATGGAACGGCAAAGACAAATGCGCCAATATATCGCATCGCTTCACTTAATCCGATCAACTTGGCAGCGTAATAATAAGGCCATGCAAAAAGCACAATCATTGGAACACTTAATGCCCAATTAATTATTGAAATTCGAATATAATTTGAAGAGGATAATTCGGACAATGGAAATTTTTGGATTATAAATTATGGATGCTGAACTTAAAAATACTATCAATTGTAGTTCAAAGTCCGGAACTCAGAATTAATATTTTTAGATTTGTGAAGCGATCAACATTTCAATTTCACGATAGGGCATACCAAACATTTTACTCAACGATTTTTTAGTGATGTTATTTTTGTAGGCATAAGTTCCATTTCGAAGAGCCACATTTTCCCATAAACATTCTTTTATACCACCGGCATCTCCAATGGCCAGCACGTATGGTACCAGTACATTATTTAGAGCATAGGTGGCAGTTCGGGCAACATTCGAAGGGATATTTGGTACACAATAATGTGTAACATCGTGAACTTTAAAAACCGGATTTGAGTGTGTTGTGGCTCTGCTTGTTGCAACGCAACCGCCTTGATCGATTACAGTATCTACAATCACACTACCGGGTTTCATGGAGGCTACCATTTCTTCGGAAACCAGACAAGGGGATCGATCACCTTCCGCCATTACTGCACCTATTATTACATCGGTAAATTTGAGTGCATTACTAAGGTATTGTTCATTGGCAACGGCTGTAATAATACGTCGATCAAGTGAATTTTCAAGTCGTCGTAGAGCGGTAAGATCATTATCCATTACAAAAACTTGAGCGCCATAACCAAGAGCTGTTCTAGCTGCATATTCAGCGGTTATACCGGCTCCTAAAATTACAACAGTGGCCGGCGGAACACCTGAAATTCCACCTAACATAATTCCTTGTCCGCCACTCAGGCTTTCCATATAGTGTGCAGCAATTTGCACAGCTATAGAACCGGTTATTTCATGCATCATACGAACAATCGGAAATTCCTTGTCAGACCCTTGAATGAATTCATATCCAATTCCGGTAACCGATTTCGAACATATAGCTTCAAAATAATCTGCAGTCTGATTTCCTAAGTGAAGAGCTGAAATGATTGATTGATCCGGTGTTAGAAATTCCATCTCATCAGAGGATAACGGTGCTACTTTTAGAATAAGCTCTGATTTTTTAAAAATATCTTCTGTACTAAATGCGATTTCAGCACCGGCTTCGGCATAGTCACGATCACTAATTTTGGCTTCTAAACCGGCTCCTTTCTCAATAAAAATCTCATGGCCGTTTGCTCTAAGAATGGTCACCCCACCAGGGGTTAATGAAACACGGCGTTCATCATTTGTGTGTTCTCTTGGAATGCCAATTTTTAAAGAAACCTCTGTCCGAGATCGGATAAGATGCTTCTCTAAAGTTTTTCGACCAATTTGTTCTGTATCAAGGGGATTAATATCCATAACCCATAAAGAATGATGATTTTTTGGAAGATAATTAATTCAATGAAGAATTGAGAATATCTCAATTAAGTATGTGTTTACTCACCGATGAAATTCATGAACTCAGTTTCATCCCAAACGGTAATTCCTAAATCCTGCGCTTTAGTCAATTTTGAACCAGCCGACTCGCCGGCGAGAAGGTAATCCGTTTTTTTAGAAACGGATGAGGAAGTTTTTCCACCGTGTTTTTCTATTAACTCAGTAGCACCTTTTCTTGTAAGTGTAGGTAATGTACCGGTTAAAACAACCGTTTTCCCTTCTAAAACTGATGAAACAAGTTCAACTTCTTCTATTTCAAATTGGAGTCCTGCTGCTTCTAATCTGTCAACTATTTCATTATTAATATTGCTGTTAAAAAATCTAATCACAGATTCAGCAATTCTTGGCCCGATCGAATCAACGGCTAACAATTCTTCTTCATTGGCAGTCTTCAGGTTTTCCAACGATTTAAAAGCTTTGGCTAAATCTTTAGCCACGGTCTTTCCCACAAAGCGAATGCCTAATGCGTATAAAACTCTTTCAAATGGTTGTTCAGAGCTTTTTGAAATAGCTATGATTAGGTTTTTTGCAGATTTCTCAGCCATTCGTTCAAGAGGAGTAATATGCTCTATTTTCAAATCATATAAATCAGCAAAATTTGAGATTAAATTCTCAGTCACTAGCTGATCAACCACCGATTCACCCAAACCTTCAATGTCCAGCGCATCACGCGAAGCAAAATGTTCAATTTTAATACGAACTTGTGGAGGGCAAACCGGATTAATACATCTCCACGCAACTTCACCTTCATATTTCACAAGCTCAGCATTACAAGCAGGACAGTTTTTGGGAAATGTAAATTCCGAGTTGCGATTTTCTCGATCAGGATTAACCACACTTACCACCTGAGGAATAATTTCTCCGGCTTTTTCAACTAAAACGGAATCACCAATTCTTATGTCTTTCCGGTGAATTTCTTCCTCATTATGTAGTGAGGCCCGTTTAACCGTTGTTCCTGCCAATAGAACCGGTTCAAGTTCTGCTACAGGTGTGATTGTACCTAATCGGCCAACTTGTAGTGATATGTCATTTAAAACAGTTTGAACTTGCTCTGCTTCAAACTTATAAGCAATCGCCCATCGAGGAAACTTAGAAGTTGAACCAAGTTGATCGCGCAAATTTGTTTGATTTACCTTGATAACTGCACCATCCGTCTCATAAGGTAGTTGATGGCGTAATTCATCAAAATGATTGATTACTTCAAGGACTTCATCCAAATTCTTACAAACACGTGGATGCTCATTAAATGGAAGTCCAAACTTTTTTAAAAGATCAACTTTATCAGATTGAGTGATATCGATAGGTTCATCATCCAGAATCAGATCAAAGGCAAAAAAACGAATTGGACGTTGAGCAACAGCTTTAGGGTCCTGCATTTTCAATGAACCAGCCGTCGAATTTCTTGGATTGGCAAATACATTCAGACCTTCCTCCTCGCGACGGAGGTTCATTCTCGCAAAAGCTTCTTTTTCCATGAAAGCTTCTCCTCTAACCTCAACAACAGTTGGGAAATCACCATGTAACCGTAATGGAATATCTTGTACTGTTTTTAGATTTCGTGTGATATCATCCCCTTGTTGCCCATTACCACGAGTGGCTCCTAATACAAATTTTCCGTTTTCGTATCGTAATCGAATGGAGGCACCATCAAATTTAAGTTCCACTAGATAATCGTAATCAGAATGCCCTAATATTTTCTGAACGCGATTGTCGAAATCTGAAAGCTCTTGTGCATTGTACGTATTATCGAGACTTAAAAGAGGAACAGGATGTATCACTGTATCGAAATGAGAAGAAGTTTCGCCACCAACACGTTGAGTTGGGGAATCAATTGATTCTAGGCCAAATTTATTTTCCAGGTCTTCTAATTCTTTTAAGGATTCGTCAAAATCCTTGTCACTTATAAATGGTTGAGCGTCCTTATAATAAGCTTCATTTGCTTTGCTAAGTAACCCTCGCAGCACTTCAACCCTTTGCGTTGCTTCTTCTGCAGTCATTTAGGTGAGTTAGTTTTGAAGCGGAGATACTAAACTATCGGGTGCACCAATTTCGAAAGGAAAATCGGCAGGTGGTTGAACAAAATATTGTTCATCACTAAGAATGTTTCTTGTCAGGATGATTGAATCAAAGGTATTATCGTAATAATTACCGAATGGGTCATCAATAGCGTGGCCATTAAATAGAAGCAACATGCGATTGTATTGCCCTCTTATTAGAAGGGTATCCACAAAAGAAAAATTGAATGCCTCACCCTGTTCCATCCAAAATGGATTTGTTCGCCAATTGAAATCAGAAGTAATGCGAACCGGTTCAAGTTTGTTAAATGCAGCATACACGGTTACGGTTATTGTGTCTGCAAGAACGGAGGAAAATCCCGTAGTATAAACTGAATTTGATACCTGTGAATCGTTATTCTGTAGAATCGAATTATTTACAGGTTCTGAATCTTGTGCTGCATGATCGGTGGTATTTAACGAAGTGGAATCTGAAACAACATCTGTTAAAATTTGCTGATTATTTGATTCAAGCACTTCAGAAATTTCCGGCTCATCAGAGCTTTTAAAAATACTGAAAATTGGTTCTCTATAAATATATATGACGATGGCAATTCCAATTATTACGAGTGCAATTACTACCGGAAATATTATTTTTGGATTGGCAGTTGGCTCATTGAACTGTCTGCCAAGATCAGCCCAATTTACATTCTCAACGGTGGGTGTTGGTTTCTGCGGCGCTTCTTCAATATCCGGTTTAACAAAAATAAGTTTCGAATTTTCCGAATGATCATCAAGCACATCAGGCTTGATTAGCGGACTATGCTTTTTTGCTAGCTCATCATCAAGTATTGTACCGGCAGCATACATACCGGCTTCAATTAAATCTAATGCTTCTACTATAAGAGAATCAGATAGCTTTAAGACCTTTGCATAACTTCTAACAAAACTGCGCGTGTATGTTTTATTAGTTTCAATTTCACTAAAAATGGAATCATTTTCGATAGATTGTATAACATATATAGGAATTTTAATCTGCCCTTGAATCTCTTCTAAGGTGAGTCCCAATTTATTACGAACTATAGCTAAATCTTTGCCAAGCGACATATTTATAAAATGATTTTCAGCTTTGAAATTTATTGCTCAAACTAAGTAATTAAAGCATTCAGCAAAAGTGACATAAATAATAATTGTAATTATGATTTCAGTAGCCAAATATCTATCAAAAGGCGTAAAAGAAATTCTATTTCCGCATGTGTGTGAAATCTGCGGTCATTTACTTCCGAACAGCTACTCGTTTGTATGTGATGCTTGCTTGAATTCAAAGTTCGAAGAGCCTCAATTTTTCTCAGATTATAGTACATCCGGCGCGATATTACCTGAAGGTGTTCAATCACAATTTGCTATGTGGAAATTTGACAAAGGCGGTTATTTGCAAGATTTACTTCATAACCTGAAATACCATCAATTGAGTGGAGTTGGGGTAGATTTAGGCATGCACTTGGGAAAAACTTTAATCGAAAAAACTAATTTAAAGAAAACAGATGATTGGCTATTAGTTCCGGTTCCGCTTCATTATAAAAAAGAACATAAAAGAGGATATAATCAGGCGCGGGTAATTTCGAATGGTATACAGAAAACAATGGGTTTTGAATTGGTTAAGAAAGGGGTTGTAGTTCGAACAAAAAACACTAAAACCCAAACCGGCTTTAACCTCAAAAAAAGAAATGAAAACATCTCAAAAGCGTTTAATGTGATTCAATTGAGTGAGATTAAAGAGCGTGACTGTATTCTGGTTGATGATGTATTTACTACCGGTGCTACCACTTTTGAATTGGCAAATTCATTGATAAAAGCCGGCTCAAAAAAAATAATGATAGTAACTGTAGCCTGTGCCTGATTCAAATCTTCAATCGCTGTATATTTAAGCCATGATGGCTAGAAAAACAGGTTCCGGAAAATGGCAGATGATGGATATGCCAAATGGAATTACCACCACGAATGGGTCATGGTATAATATTACCTCTCAACAGGTAGAAGAATATATTCCCGATTTAGAAAAAGAAATCTCACTCGAAACTATAGTAAAACAAGCGGATGCCTGGGTTTTATGTGCAGATTCACTTTCACTGCTTCTTTTCTTTGGTCTCGCTTACCTTGCTGTAAATCCCCTAACTGCATTTGCAGTAGCGATAGTCTGTTATTTTCTACTCTATTTTAATACTAGTGCATTAGTGGGAGTTTCACTCTCTAAGTTGATGCTCATTTTTGCGAATGATGGTTTTCTATATGGATTGTCAGCTCTGTTACTAATTGGTATTTCGCTGAATTCTACGGTTTTGTCATCTCTTTCTTTAAATCTTGATTTGAGTGCAGTTTGGTACGGAATCACTTTGGTTTTTATGTTCAAAGTTGGGCTGCTTCGGCTTTTACTAAGGTTTATTCATACCAAATTTTCCAAACAAAAAATTGATCGGCAAGATAGGATTTTAAATATGTTACTCATTCGATATGGCATGCATTTTGGGCTGCTGACGAAAGCAGTAGATGAGATGCAAGACGAGCTTATCAGGCTTCAAAATTATCACAAGATGAGAAAGGAGAAATGAGATATTTTGTCTTAATGAGTTTTTGTGCGGTCTCATTGAGTTGTTCATCAACTTCTCCATTTATTTCTTATTCCGGAGATATAAGTGTGGATGGTTTAGATGCTGCAATAACTTCAAGTTCTGCTTTTTTTAGTATTGAGAGCGTTCAAAAAACCGATTCAATTTCGATGATCGATGAAAGAGCAAACCATTATTTGAATATTATTTTAGATGGTTATTATCAGCAAACGGGAAATGTTAAGTTTAGCAATATTGATAAGTCTGATATGGCTTTTTCGATTAGAGAAGTAAATGTTAATACTGGTTATTTCACCATGAATTTTATTGATCCGGGGCCGATTCTTAGAATTAAGATGGTGGTTGATATCTATTATTTCGGGGATTTAATTGAAACTGAAACGTATCGAACTCGAGTGAATATGGCGCAAGTAATTAATTCGGATAGATTTTGGAATTGGTTAACTAATAAACAAAAAAACAATGTCGATAATCAAATTGAAGCATTCGAAATTGGATTGCGAACTTTATATAGAAATCTATTTTTTAAACATCTGGATATTTCATTAAAAATATGAAGCACTTTTACATTATCCGACACGGGGAAACAGAATACAATAAATCAAAGCGACTGCAAGGTAGAGGGATTAATGCTTCATTAAATGAAGTTGGTAGAATGCAGGCACGCGCTGTTGCCGATGCTTTAAGCGGTTACCCAATCCAGAAAGTAGTAACCAGCAGTTTAGCACGAGCGGTAGAATCTGCAGCACCATATCTTGAAAATAATGCGGTATCTATTGAGAGTTGGGCAGATTTGGATGAAATGAGTTTTGGAGATTTTGAAGGAAAACCTTTTTATGACGTGATTGATCAGTTGAAGAACCTACAGATAGAATGGGGAAGTGGTAACACCGGTTACCCGGTGCTAGGAGGTGAATCTCCTGAGGATGTTTATAAGCGGGCGTCAACTAAGCTCATTGAAATTGCTGAAAAAAGTTCTGAGAATCATATCGCTGTGTATGTACATGGTCGACTTATCAGAATTCTATTATCAGGAATATTAGGCTTGGGTTTACAAAACATGCAACAAATCGAGCATGAAAATGGAGCGATAAACCATATTACATGGGAAAACGGAACTTTTAAGCCGATTCGTTTAAATATAACCGATCATCTGCATCATTTGAAGAATGCAGTGTAATGCCAAACTGTTTGAATTTTAATTCAATGCAAGCAGTAAAAAATCACCGTATATTTTATCTGGCTATTTCAAGAACCTTTCAATACCGAATTTGGTTAGCACGCCAAATCTAAGATTCAACTATGAGTGAAAAAGTACGGACAATGTTCGCAGATATTGCGGATGATTATGACCGAATAAATACGGTACTCTCTTTTGGTGTACATCATGCCTGGAGAAACAAAGCCATTAAAGAAAGTGGCGCAAAAAATGGAGATCGAGTTCTTGATTGCGCTACCGGCACTGGTGATCTTGCTATAGAATTCAAAAAAATAGTAGGTAAAGAAGGATACGTACTTGGAACAGATTTCTGTGCACCAATGATTGAGCCGGCACCGGCAAAGGCAGCAAAAATAGGTCTTGAAATTGATTTTGAAGTAGCAGATGCTATGAATCTGCCTTATGAGGATGGTCAATTTGATATTTCTAGTATCTCGTTTGGAATTCGAAATGTAGATGAACCGGTAACAGCATTGAAAGAAATGGCAAGAGTTGTTAAACCCGGTGGCAGAGTGGTAGTTTTAGAGTTTGGGCAACCTAAAGGATTGATGAAGTTTCCCTATGATTTGTATAGCCAACACATTATGCCGGCAATTGGTGGATGGCTTAGTGGCAATAGAGAAGCTTATACGTATTTACCACGAACCAGCGCTACTTTCCCGGCTGGTAAAAACTTCCTACGCTTAATGGAAGAATCAAATATGTTTATTGATTATCACGCCATTCGTTTGAATGGTGGAATAGCCTATATATATATAGGCTTGGTTCAGTAACATTATTTTCTTTTCTAACGAGCCTTAGAAAATCACTCTCAGAAAAATCATTTTCCAAATAATTTTTTTCTGAGGAAGAATTCTACGGCACTTCATAGAGTTTTAAAAAATAGAAAAAAGCTAACTGGTTGATAAAATAAACCCGTTTTTTCGCAATTCCGTAGCTACAAAAAATAGGTGAAAGCGGTTTTCTGTGCTATTTGCAAATATAATTGGTGAATAATAAATTGGTAGACCAAAATTGGTCAACCAATTTGTAGCCACACTAATCAATCAAATATCAATGAAATATAAAGCTACCATATTTAGTGTTGGGTTAATCGCACTAATGACGATTTTAAACTCAACTAATAGTTATGCGCAGGAAAGTTTCACTCCTATGATCATGAATGCAGATTTTGAAGATTCTGTTAATAGGGATGATAATAGAGAAGCTTGGAGAAATCGGGATTTAGAAGCAGATGCAGATACTGTAATAGGCGATGGATCATGGGTTCTTCAAATGTCTACCACAAACAACACCGAGAACCCACCGGTTGATCAAGGTTTCAGCGGGAAACTTCCAACAGGAACGTCTGAGACCAGCAACCGTAGATGGATGTATCAAGCAATTACTGTTGAAGCAAATAAGAAATACGAGATCAGTTGGTTCATGAAGCAATCAACGGGAAATTCAATAAATGTTGCAATCTATAATACTACATTTAATACAGTTAGTGTGATCGGAGATGAAACTGCAATTATAATGAGCCAAGATTATAATGATGCCAGCGGCAGTAATACCGGCAGTTTTCTCGAGCAAAGTATAGAGTTTGAATCGGGTGACAAGACCGAAGTAGTACTCTTTATCTCAAATGATTGGGAAAATGGATCTTCATCAGCAAATCTAGATGACTTTACCATTAATGAAGTTGTAGAAAATTCCAGTTCACTCATGATCATGAATGCTAATTTTGAAGACTCTGTTAATAGGGATGATAATAGAGAAGCATGGAGAAATCGCGACCTGGAAGACAATGCCGATGAGGTAATAGGCGATGGATCATGGGTTCTTCAAATGTCTACCACAAACAACACTGAAAACCCACCGGTTGATCAAGGATTCAGCGGGAAACTTCCAACAGGAACGTCTGAGACCAGCAACCGCAGATGGATGTATCAAGAAATAGCTGTCGAAGCCGGCAAGATGTTTAAAATCAGTTGGTTCATGAAACAGTCTTCAGGAAACACACTTACTGCCGCAATTTATGATGCTCCTTTTAGCACGGTTGATGTAATTGGTGATGAATCTAAAATTATTACTTCACAGGATTATAATGATGGCAGCGGTAGCAATACCGGCGATTTTATCGAGCAATCTATTACTTTTAGTTCTGGTGAAAGCACAACCGTTGTACTCTTTTTCTCAAATGATTGGGAGAACGGATCATCTTCTGTAAATCTCGATGATTTCTCGATAGAAGAAGTTGAAGAGGTTGTTGAACCGGATTTTCCGGCTATAGCTAATGCTAATTTCGAAGATCAACCCGTTCGTGACGACAATCGCAGCGCCTGGAGAAATACTGATCTCGAAGACAATGCCGATGATGTAATTGGTAGTGGTTCATGGGTACTACAAATGTCGACAACAAATTACACGCCGGATCCACCGGTTGATCAAGGATTTAGTGGAAAATTACCTACAGGTTCTTCAGAAACTAGTAACCGACGGTGGATTTATCAGAATATTGCAGTAGACCCGAATACAGACTATACAATTAGCTGGTTTATGAAACAATCGGAAGGAAATACATTAACTGTATCTCTTTATGATGCACCATTTAGCACTGTTGATGTAATTGGCGATGAAAGTAAGATAGTTGCGACACAAGATTATAACGATGCAAGTGGCAGCAATACGGGCGATTTTATTGAGCAATCAATCGACTTCAACTCAGGCGAGAGCTCAGTGGTTGTACTTTTCATTACTAATGATTGGGAAAATGGATCATCATCAGTGAATGTAGATGACTTCGGCATTGAAGAAAATACTGCAGTATCCATTAATGAAGACAAGACATTGCCAAGCTTGTTCGAACTAAGTCAAAATTATCCTAATCCGTTCAACCCGTCTACAAATATTTCTTACTCACTAAACGAGTCATCTCTGGTAAAGCTTGAAGTATTTAACATGATTGGGCAAAAGGTAGCAACGCTTGTTGATACTAGACAAAGCGCAGGAATTCATACTGTGGCATTTAATGCACTCGGTTTATCAAGTGGTATTTATCTCTATAAGATTGAAGCCGGAGCATTTAGTGAAGTAAAAAGAATGACTTTAATAAAATAAGCAATGTAGCTTATGTTCGGTAAATGGTAATTCCTCTCGAAATAGGGGAATTACCTATTCCGAATGCTGAATATGATAGGCAACCAGTTGAAGATTTAAGTAACATGTATCAGCTTAAAATAAATGAGTAATCTAATAGGTAGAACTGATATGAAATCTCTAGAAAACTTTAATCAAATAAAGATTGAAACACCAGTCGATCAAATAATTGCGCAGATAAAAGAACTAATTACTTCTGGTCAATTAAAGGCAGGTGATAAATTACCACCGGAGCGATTGCTTAGCCAAAGACTTGGTGTAAGCAGAACTCATTTAAGAAATGCTCTAAAAAAGCTCGAATTCTATGGAATTTTAAAAGCACTCCCCCAAAGTGGAACTGTGGTAGCAGGAATGGGCCTTCCGGCACTAGAAGGATTAATTACAGATATGCTTCATTTACAGGGAAATGATTTTAAATCGTTAGTTGAGACACGGGCAATTTTAGAAACTAGTGCGGTACAACTAGCTGCTGAAAATAGAACCGACAAAGATTTGATTGAAATTCAAAAAGCCTTAATTGCCCACAAAGAGAAAGTAAATAAAGATGAGTATGCAGTAGAAGAAGATCTATTATTTCATTTAAAGATAGCTGAAGCAAGTAAAAACTCAGTACTTACCTCATTAATGTTAATCATAGTGCCAGACGTGATAAACTTCTTCAATAAATATAATGTATGCGGTGATGGCCGGTCGATTTCCGCAGTTGAAGAGCATGAAATTTTACTACAGCACATTTCAGATCAGGATGCATTGGGCGCCGGCAAAATAATTAATGAACACTTGAAAGATATTTTAGACTACGTAAGAACAACTGAGAATATCCCTCATTTAAGTAGTTCAAATGGAATTAATTAACAAAAAGTAAATAAAAAAGTGGACCAGTTTGGGCTGATCCACTTTAAAGGATTTAATCAGCAGGTACATCAATTTAGCGACCGATATAAAAGCAGGATTAAAAACATTAGGTACAATATACAAAGTGTTTGAAATCGATGCATTCGAGTATGCTGGTTAGTAAAAGTCCTTAGTAAATGTTGCGAGAAAACAAAAAACCAACCAAATAACCTAAAATCGATGAAGCACTTCTTTAAACAAAAAGGTAACAATCTATTGAAGAGAGGGATTTTCTTATTCTTTCTTTCCATTGGTTATAGTTTCCAAGGCTTGTATGCACAAGATATAGCCATCACCGGAACGGTTACCGAAGAAAATGGCCAACCTCTGCCGAGTGTAAATATAGTTGTACAGGGCACTCAAATTGGTACAGCCACAAATATAAACGGGGAATTTTCAATTAATGCCCCATCTGATGCAATTCTAATCGTCTCTTTCCTGGGGTTTAAAACTCAGCTAGTTCCTGTTGATGGAAGAAGGGAAATAAATGTAATTCTACAAGAAGACGTTGAATTACTAGAAGATGTAGTTGTAATTGGATACGGAACCATCAAAAAATCTCACCTAACCGGATCAGTTTCTAGCGTAAAAAACGAAAACTTGGATGCTATACCTCTTTCCAGAGTTGATGATGCACTTGTTGGGCAAATTGCCGGTGTAACCATTCAGCAAACCAATCCGGCAGCTGGAGAAGCTCCTGATATTAAAGTTAGGGGGCAAGGTTCAATATCATTTGATTCTTATCCATTGGTAGTTTTAGATGGTATTGTTGTAGGTAATGACGGTGATTTTCTTTCAAGTTTAGATATGAATGACATAGAGTCTGTAGAATTATTGAAGGATGCTTCTTCTGCGGCAATTTATGGATCACGTGGTGCTAGTGGCATTTTAATGATTACAACAAAGCGAGGCGCTGAAGGTCCAACTCAATTCTCTTATCACGGTTACGTTGGTTTCAAATCCGTTGCAGCCAATGATGTACTTTCTACGCCAAGTGACTGGGCAGATTTTGTTCGTGCGAATAATGGTGGTGAACTCACCGATAGAATGACATATATAGAGCAATTAGGTACTTATACAAATTGGGAAGAAGTGATGATGGATGGAGGATCGATCTTAAGCCATTCATTTTCTGCAAAAGGCGGAACAAGAAATACCCGTTATCTTGCTTCTGTTAATTACCAAAACGATGAAGGTGTACTTCTTACAGATAATTATGAAAAGCTGAATTTCCGAGTAAATTTAAACACCCAGTTGCGTGATAAATTGAGATTGTCTGTTACTTTAAATCCATCTCAAACCAGTCAACGCAGATTTCCAATTGGCGTTCATGACGCAATGCGACAAAACCCTTGGTTACCACTTTACTTGGACGAGAACAACATTCAATATGTAAATCGATTTAGAGAAAATGGCCGATGGGCAGATGCTGAAATTGGTGATTATGCCATGGAGCGCATGTTCGATGACTTTAATCTTGATACCGGTTTACCAAATTCAACAAACTCTGGAACTGATATTAGTGCTACCTCCAATCAAAATGCATTGGCAAAAGTGGTAGAACGCGATGAGCGAAAAATGGAGAATAAAGTGTATGCAAATACGCAATTAACTTATCAATTTTCTGATAATTTAGAATTTAAACAGCGTTTTGGTGGAGATTACCGAACTACATTATACGAAGATTGGGCAGGTGTTGAAGCTTCAAGAAACGGAGCAGCCGACTCCGAATCAATTAGAAGAAGCTATATTCAAACTCACTTAGTTACAGAAAGTATTCTAAACTATAATATTGAGAATGATGTAAATGATATTGCCATCTTAGCAGGATTCGCTTACGAAAATTGGGATCGTGAATGGACGAGATTGGAGGAAGTTGGTTATACAAACGATCTTATTAGAACTATTCCCGGTAATACTATTGCAGATGCTTTTACCGAAAAAGCCAGAGAAACCTTGATATCCTATTTCTCTCGTATAAATTATGCTTTTGAGAATAGATATCTGTTATCTGTAAGTGCAAGGGTTGATGGTTCTTCAAAATTTGGACCAGACACAAAGTATGGTTTCTTCCCGGCAGGTTCAGTTGGTTGGGTTGTTACGGAAGAAGATTTTATGCAAGATCAATCGATTGTACAGGATCTTAAACTTCGTATTAGCTATGGGCAAACTGGTTCAAATAACTATAGCCTGGTAAATAGTGATGCTCAAGAAGAGTACATCCATTTAGGATTATTAGTACCAATTTCTACCGGGTTTAATCAAGTTGGCTATAATCAAGTAAACATTGCAAACCCAGATTTTGGGTGGGAAAAACTAGTAGAAGTTAACCCGGGTATTGATGTTGCTTTCTTTGACAGAAAAATCAACCTCTCTTTTGATTACTACAAAAGAAAAAGTCAGGATTTGATTATTCAATTACCAGTTTCTTCTGTAACCGGATTTACCAATGCTCTTGTTAATAAGGGGGAAGTTGAAAACGAAGGGTTCGAAATTGAGTTATTAACCAGAAATTATATTTCCAGAGATGCTTCTTGGACTACTTCTGCTACAGTTACACGCAACAAGAATACACTTACTAATTTTGAAGGTTCAAATGGTACTATTTCAAACGTAGATTCGAAGCGTCCGGCAGAATGGATTGCCCTTGAAGGAAATCCTATCTCTTCTTTTTACGGATATGTTGTTGATCGAGAGATTGGGTTGGAATTTATTGAGGATCCTTTTTATCCAATCAATGCACAATCTCAAGACATTTATGTAAAAGACTTAAATGGTGATGGAGTGATTGATGGTGATGACAGAACCATTCTTGGCTCACCATATCCTGATCTTGTTTGGAGTTTAACGAACAAAGTGAAGTATAAAAATTTTGAATTATCATTTATGTTCCAAGGCTCTCATGGTGCGGAAGTAAGAAATATTTCGGGGCAATACATTAATAACGAGTTTTCAGGAAGACAAGATTATAACTCAAATTTCCCTGATGTTGACCTAGTTCAGGAAAGAATATTTACTACAGACGATATACAGAATGCGTCATACGTAGCTTTACGAAATCTGAATTTATCGTACAACTTGCCCAATTCATTTTTATTGAAAGCAGGTGTGCAAAGTGCAAAAATATACTTCAGTGGGCAAAATCTGATGTACATCATGGCCGATGATTATATAGGATATAACCCAGAGGGAATTGATTCGGGAGCATCGAAAATCCCAACTACTTATGGGTATCAACGAGGCGTAGCGCCAATCTACCGATCTCTTTCATTCGGAATAAATTTAGACTTTTAATAAACGAGATAATGAATAACAAAATCAGATATATATCGATCTTTATTGTTCTTTTATCATTCACTGCATGTGATGATAATATATTGGACTTAGAACCATTATCAGCCATTGGAGTAAATGGGTACTTCAATAATGCTGATGAAGTTGAAACTGCTGTAATTGCCATCTATGATGGGATGCAAGAAATACCTCAAAGAGAATTTGCAGTCTTGGAAATGCGATCAGACAATACCCGCACAAAATCTAGTGAAGGAATTTGGGGTGAGTTTGAAGATTTAGAGGTTAAAGAAACTAACGGTGTTGTAGCTGATTACTGGGCATTTAATTACAACGTAATTTTCAGGGCTAATCTAGTTCTTGAAAACTTAGAAGTTGTAGCAAACGCTACAAAAAGAGCACAGTTCGAAGCCGAAGCTAAATTTGGTCGAGCCCTGTCATACTTTAATTTGGTGCGAGCGTTTGGAGATGTGCCGCTTGTAGATCAGGTAATTGGGCCGGAGGATACTGAGGCAGCATTTACCAGAGTCAGTGCTGATGAAGTGTACACTTTGATACTTTCTGATCTCTCTTTTGCAGCAAGTAATTTGCCAGCAAAAGCCGACATGATATTTGGTCGAGCAACTTCAGGAGCCGCAAAAGGAATTCTTGCAAAAGTTCATCTTACAATGGAAAATTATTCAGACGCTGAATCCATTCTTGATGGATTAGTAAATGATACCGAATATAGCCTAATGCCGGAGTACCGTGATGTGTTCTACGCAGAAGGTAACGACGAAATATTATTCGCTATTCCCTATATCAATGACAATGCAAGCGAAAGTCAGGATTTCTCTTTTGAGATGACTGCCGGCGGTGTAGTGAGCGGATTAAATTATCTTACAAATGAATTTATTGCAGCTATTGACCCTGCAGATACCGAGAGGATTGCAGTTTTGAGAAACCCTACAAATCAGGCAGAAGTTGGTAAGTTTATAACCAATAGTGCTGATGTCCGGTTTGGAGGAAATGACTGGATTGTACTCCGCCATGCTGATATTTACTTAATGTTTGCAGAAGCGCTAATGGCAGGTGGGCAGTCTACTCAAACGCTTTCAGCAATTAGAGCTTACAATGCAATAAGAGATCGAGTAGGACTTGATACTCTAGCTGAAGATGGCACAGCTACACTTACACTCGATATGTTAGCTGATGAAAGAAGAATTGAGCTGGCATTTGAAAACCATCGACTTTATGACTTAATCCGAATGGGTAAAGCAACAGACGTTCTTGGTTCTTTCGCTACCTCAAATAGTTTGAATTACTCAAATAATGACTTGTTATTGCCAATTCCACTACGAGAAATAAATTTGAGTGACGGAGTATTAACTCAAAATCCCGGCTATTAATAGTCGGTTAATCAAGAATTTGAAAAGAATCAGATAGCACAATGAATTTAAAACGATTTAGAACTCTATTAACTTATTTAAGTGTTGCAAGTGTATTGTTTGTAAATACTGCTTGTGAAGAAGATCTGCCAGCGGCAGGTTCACTGCCCGATGAAACGCCGCCGAGTGCGTTGTTTTCATTCACACAGGGCGAAAACAATTATCTCAGTGTTAAATTTACTAACGAATCGGTAAGTGCAACAGATTACACATGGGACTTTGGTGATGGCAATACTTCTACGGATAAAGAACCAATAAATGTGTACGTGGGTGATGGTGATTATACCGTTAGTTTAACCGCTTCAGATAAATTAGGAGCAACCAGCAGTTATTCATCCACAATAACACTCGTTGAGCCGGATGAACCATTTGCCCCGGTTATCTTAGAGGATGGTTTTGAAGATGGCAGTTCAGGTAGTGAAATTTGTGGCGATGGGAATATGGATGGCCGTGATTGTTGGAGAAATTCTAATCTTGGCGGTGTTATTCAAATTACTGCAAGCCCAGTTTTTGATGGCACTCAATCAGCTAAGTTGCCGAATAGTAATGATAGAATTGGTTACCAATTAATTACAGTTGAAGCAGAAACTGATTACGTGCTTTCTTTCTACTATACCTTAAAACCTACTCCTGTTGGTGCGGTAACAGTGTCTGTTCTAAGTGGCCCTGTTAACGATCCGGCCGGTATAGCTGCTGCAACAATTGTATCTGGCAGCTATTCAGATCAAACAGACGATGAAGTGTATATCAGAGAGACTTTACTGTTTAACTCAGGCTCAAGTACACAAATAGCTATCTACTTTTACACAACCGATGTGGAAGCTCGGATAGATAATTTTGCAATAGTTGAAAACTAATGTTTTACCTAAAAAATCAAACTAATGAGGTGAAGCCCAAATATTTAAGTTTGGGTTTCACTCTCTTCTATCTCATGTTTCTGGCAACAACTATAGCTTGTCAAAATGAACTGCCAACTAGACCTCAACCAGATTATAACAACGATTTCGGTCCGCCGGACACGCCTGATACCAATGTTGTAAATATCGACTTGTCTAATTGGAAAATAACACTGCCCATTGATCGTGGTGATGGTAAACCACTAGAAGTTGAACCACCTGAGATTTTGGATTATGCAAATAACGAGAGAATAAAACCTTATTTCTACAACGATTCGACGGATGGTTCGCTTGTATTTTATACCTTCCCTGACCAATCAACGGCAAATTCATCATACTCACGAACCGAATTGAGAGAGCAAATGGTGCCGGGTAGTAATAATACCAATTGGACCTTTGCTCAGGGTGGCCGAATGAGAGGTACTTTATCAGTTCCTGAGGCTACACAAGATAATCAGGGCAACTATCATCGAACAATTATCATGCAGATTCATGGTCGCCTTACGGATGAACAACGTAATTTAATTGGTGAAGATGATAACAACGCCCCACCTGTGCTAAAAATATATTGGGTAGAAGGTAAGATTAGAGTTAAAACGAAAGTTCTAAAAAACCTTGATGCCACTTATGAAGAAATGCTTTATACAGATGCTTGGGGTGATGATGTTGGAGTTTACTTTGATGAAGTTGTGGGTACCGGCAAATTCACTTTAGAAGTCTTAGTAAGCGATGGTAGAATGGAAGTGACATTAAACGATAACCAATCGTTTGTATACGACGATATTCATATGGAGAAATGGGGCGTTTTCGAGAATTACTTTAAAGCAGGAAACTATCTTAATACTCGAGATGAAGGAGCTTATACCATTGTTAAATATTATGATCTCGAGGTAAGCCACTAGGAAAAGTAATGCGATTAAATCTGATGTTCTTTTTTTTACTTTTTACCGGCAGTGTATCTGCTCAACCAACATATAACATAGATTTGGGTAATTGGAAATTAGAACTTCCATCCGGTTACACAGCGGCTGAATGGAAATTGTCGAACTTCGAAAAAGACAGATTCGCAAAACCATTTTTTTATGTTGATTCGATCGATGGAGCATTTGTAATGGAAGCCTATCCGGTTGACGGAAGCTCGACCGCTCGATATACGAAAAGCACATTAAGAGAACAGATGAAACCTGGAAGTAGTTCTGTAAACTGGACGTTAGAACAAGGTGGCACACTAACTTCTGAATTTCAAGTCGTTGAAATGTCGAAAGATAATAATGGGAAATACCACAAAACGATTCTATTTCAGATTCAAGGTCGAACTTCGGATGAACAAACAGCTCAGCTTGGGTTGGATAAAAATACCGGACCACCTTTTCTAAAAGTATTCTGGGATAACGGCAAAATAAGAGTAGTTCGTAAAATACTTGAAGAGTGGAATACAGTAGGCGATGCACTCATAATGACCGATTCTTGGGAAGATGACCGCGGTAAAGCTTTCAGAAAAGCGATTAATTTTAATAAGGCAAAAATCAGTATAAAAGCAGAAGAAGGGCGCATCGAAATAAAATTGGACGACCAACGCTCAGTTATATACCGCGATTTAAATGTACAACAATGGTTTTTTGAGAATTACTTTGTAGCAGGTAACTACTTGCAAAGTAAAGATGAAGGAGCCCATTCCATTGTAAAATTTTTCAGTTTAGATGTTACTCATGAATAAAAAAAGAATGCACATTAGATCGTTACTAATTCTTGGAGTGTTGGCACTTTTTCTAACACAAGGCTGCAACACTTTGGTAGACGGAACTCTAGTTTCTACCATTGAAGAATTTGATGAAGCAGTAGAATCCATAAAACCCGGTGATACCATCATCCTTAAAAATGGAGTTTGGCCAGATGTTGAACTCCGATTTAGAGGGGTTGGCACTTCCGATGCACCAATTACTTTAACAGCTCAAACGCCTGGTAAAGTTATTATTTCCGGCCAATCGAATTTGGCATTTTCCGGTGAATTTTTAGTGATAAGTGATCTTGTTTTTAAAAATGGTTTCACGCCAACAAGTGAAGTCATATCATTTAAAACAAGCAGTACTAATTTGGCTAATAACAGCAGAGTTACTAATGTAGTTATAGATAAATTTAGTAACCCGGAGCGATTCGATTCCGACACATGGGTGGCCATATATGGTAAGAACAATCGATTTGATCATAATTCACTGATTGGAAAAGGCAATCGTGGGGTTTCACTCGCAGTTAAATTATCTACTGAAGAGAGTCGTGAAAATAATCACATACTCGAATTCAATTATTTCGGACCGCGTGATATTCTAGGCTCAAATGGTGGAGAGACTTTAAGAATAGGCACAAGCCATTATTCACTAACCAACTCAAATACCATAGTTCGAAAGAATTACTTCGATCGCGTAAATGGTGAACATGAAATTATCTCGAATAAATCGGGGCGAAACGAGTTTCGCGATAATGTGTTTTTCGAAAGCCAAGGTACTCTCACAATGCGCCACGGTAGATACACCCTTGTTGAGAATAATTATTTCTTAGGCAACCGAAAACCCAATACAGGTGGTATTCGAATCATCAATGAATATCAGACAGTGCGTAATAATTATTTATATGGGTTAACAGGACATCGTTTTAGAGGTGCGTTGGTAATTATGAACGGGGTGCCAAACTCACCGATCAATCGCTATAATCAAGTGGTTGATTCTTACATGGATAACAACATTGTAATTCAAAGTGACTTCATTCAACTGGCAGCAGGCAGCGATGAAGAAAGGTCCGCCGTTCCCATCGGTTCTACAATGAAGAACAATATTTTGCTGAGTACAACAAACTTAGTTCCATTTACTATTTACGACGATGTCTCAGGTATTGAGTTTGAAGGAAACATCATGAATGAGGAAGCAGAAGCACCATTCCCTGAAGGTTTCGAAAAAGTACCATTCGAGATTCAGCAAAATGCAGAGGGTTTATGGGTTCCCAATCAAGAATTAATAGATCGAATTGGATTTGGAGAGATACGCCTACCTGTTGCCAAAAGTGAAACCGGAGCATCATACTATCCTAAAAACAATGAAAGTAAAACGTTCGATTCAGGTTCGATTATTAAAGTAGAGCCGGGTACAAATACATTGTTAGATGCCATCGAGAATAGTGAAGCCGGCGACGTATTAAAGCTCCAAAATGACGGTGAATACCTGATGGAAAAATACGCGTACATCAAACATCCGATTACAATTCAAACAGCAAATGGTGCAAAAGCCATCATTCTCTCAGAAAAACAGTCGTTCTTTAAAATTGAAAATGGAGGTGCCCTAAAGCTTCAAAACGTTGTGATTGATGGTCGGGAATCTCCAGACTTAGCCGGCAATAATGTGATTAGTACCAGCAAATATTCGATGAATAAAAACTATTCGTTGGTTATCGAGGATTCTGAAGTAATAGATTTGGATAAAAACCACAGCTTTGATTTCCTAAAAGCATATAAACACACCTTTGCTGATTCCATCAATATTATAAATACCACGATGACAAACATCACCGGATCGGTAATGAATTTGGATTTAGAGGTTGAGGATTTAGGAATTTACAATGTTGAGAACCTAACAATTCTTTATTCAGAGTTCACCGATGTTCAGGGTGCAGTTGCAAATATTTATCGAGGTGGAACCGATGAAAGTACATTCGGACCAATTGTTAAAATCGACAATGTGAATGTTGCTAACAGCGGAAAGGGTACAAGAAACCGAACGAACGCTTCATTTAGATTTCATGGAGTGCAGCGCCTAAATTTTTCAAATTCAATTATTACTGAAAGTGCACCTATAAATCTCTATCTCACAAACGGTGAGCCAATTACTGAAATCGAAGACATACAACTCACTCGCACACCGGCTATTAAAAGCAACAATAATGAATATAAAGCATCAAATGTGAGGGTTCGCAACTAATGAAAAAAGCGATCCCGGCTTTCTTTATAATTATTTTTACTTCATGTGCTGTTGCTCAAGATTTTTCGGGATTAATTTTAACGGAAAAAGGCGTTGAGCGAATTCAAGCTAATAGAGGCGAAGCACCACTTTTCGAGCATAGTCTGGAAACTATTCAACGGCAGGTAGATGCTGAAATTGAAAAAGGCATTGATGTACCCATTCCAAAAGATTTAGCCGGCGGATATACTCATGAGCAGCATAAATCAAATTTCTTCACCATGGAGAAAGCAGGCGTGCTTTTTGCGATCACAACAGATGAGAAATACGCACAGTTCATTTTAGATATGTTGTTGGAATATGCCGAGATGTATCCCACTTTAGATCGCCATCCAGCCGAAAGGTCTTATGCTCGTGGTAAGTTCTTTTGGCAAGCCCTGAATGATGCGAATTGGGTAGTGTATTCAAGTCAGGCATACAGTTATATCTATGAATGGTTAGATGATGAAACTAAATCTTATCTAAATACAAATCTGTTCCGACCTTATGCTGAATTTTTATCCATAGAAACACCTCAGTTTTTTAATAGGATTCATAACCACAGTACATGGGGAAATGCGGCTGTTGGTATGATTGGATTAGTTATGGATGACGAGGAATTGGTAAACTGGGCACTTTATGGCTTAGATCAGGTAGTTCCTGCAGATCAGGTGAAAGACAATGATGGTGGATTTATCCAGCTACAAGGTCAGAAAGATGCCGGCTTTCTGGCTCAAATTGATAATGCTTTTTCTCCTGATGGGTATTATACAGAAGGACCATATTACCAACGCTATGCAATGTACCCATTCTTGGTATTTGCGAATTCGTTAGCAAACAAAAAACCGGAAACCGGAATACTTGAATATAGAAATGGTCTATTGATAAAAGCTGTTTCTGCACTAATAAATCAAACAAATTCTGTAGGTGAATTTTTTCCTATAAATGATGCCCAAAAAGGAATGTCATTAGAATCAAGAGAATTAGTAAACGCTGTTAGCATGGCGTATCACTATGGTGACCAAAATTCGAGTCTGCTAAGCATCATTGAAAATCAAGGTAGAGTTCCGATTAATGACGCCGGTTTTTCAGCCGCAATAGCAATAGAAAACGGGCTAGCAACTCCAAATTTTAAAACAAGTGTAGAACTAACCGATGGTGCAAAAGGAGACGAAGGAGCCATTGGTATCTTAAGAAGTTCTGATAAATCAGACGACATTATTTTAATGCTGAAATATGCAAAACATGGAATGGGTCATGGTCATTTTGATCGACTATCATTCTTACTTTATCATGGAGCAGAGGAAGTATTTCAGGATTATGGGTCAGCAAGATGGGTGAACATCGAACATAAAGATGGTGGCGGTTATCTAAAAGAAAACAATACCTGGGCTAAGCAAACTATTGCGCATAATACTGTTGTTGTGAACGAGATAACTCAATTTGAGAGGAATGTGCAAATTGCAGAGGATAACCCAGGTTCACCATATCTATTCGAAGTTGATAATAAGAAAATCCAGGTTGTAAGTGCAAAAGAAAACAATGCCTATCCGAGTATTGAGATGCAGCGAACTATGGCAATGATAGCGCTACCCAATGTTGAAAATGAAATAATTTTGGATCTATTCAGAATTAAAAATGATCAATCATCTAATTATGAACTTCCATTTTATAATGGTGGGCATTTAATGAAAACATCCTTTGATTTTGAAACCTATGACAACTTAAAAGTAATGGGTGAGGGTTATGGATATCAACATTTATGGGAAGAAGCGAGTGGTGAATTAGATGATTTGGGAAGTAAGATTACCTGGTTTAATGGATCAACGTTTTATTCATTAACAAGCGCCTCGCAAACTGGTGATGAAATGATTTTTGGACGGATTGGTGCCAATGATCCAAATTTTAATCTCAGAAGAGACCCGGTTGTAATTCACAAACGTGATGCTGAAAGTACATTATTCGCAAACCTTATAGAGATTCATGGTAGCTACAATCCTGCAGATGAAATCCCAACCAATTCATTTAGTTCAATAGACAGTATAAATGTGATACTGGATTCAGAAGAATATTCAGCGGTTCAAATCAAACTAACAAACTCAAAAAAATATGTGTTCTGCATTTCAAATCTAGATGCAGATAAGCAGAGAAATCATTCAATAGAAACTGAATCGGGCACTTATAGTTGGAGTGGTCCTTTTAAGTTAATAAGCATGGAGCAAGAATAATGAATACAAGCAAAGAATTTTTATTTGGTAAAGATCTACCCTGGGAGGAAGTTGGGCCGGGGCTTTCCCGTCAAATACAAGGTTATGACGACAAAATCTTATTAGCCAGAGTCCTTTTTGAAAAAGGTGCGATAGGTGAAATTCATGAGCATCACCACAGTCAGGTAACTTATGTAGTTAAGGGCGCCTTTGAACTTCAAGTTGGTGACGAAAAGAAGATCATACGTGAGGGAGATGGATTTTATATACCTCCTCATGTTTTGCACGGAGCTATTTGCCTGGAAAAAGGCGAACTGATCGATGTGTTTAGTCCGATCAGAGAAGATTTTTTTAAATAGAGGAAACCATGAAAATTAAAAACCTAAGATGGTGGATCATAACATTAATCTGTTTGGCCACCGTAATAAACTATATCGATCGATCGTCGCTTTCCATTATGTGGCCGGCCATTTCGGAAGATTTAGGGATGGACAATAAAGATTATGCACTAATCCTAAACATCTTTCTAGTCGCCTACGCGATAGGACAGTCCGTAACGGGTAAGATGTTTGATAAAATTGGAACCCGAATGGGATTTGTGATATCAATTGGGGTATGGGGAATCGCTACCATTTTGCATGCCTTTGCACGTGGAATTCTAAGTTTTTCTTTTTTTAGAGTTATCCTTGGTTTGGGAGAAGCAGGTAACTGGCCAGGTGCTGTTAAAAGTAATGCCGAGTGGTTTCCGGTAAAAGAACGAGCAACTGCTCAAGGTTTATTTAATTCAGGTGCAGCCTTAGGTTCTATAGTTGCCCCGCCGTTAATTGCCATGCTTTGGGTAGCTTTTGGTTGGCAATGGACTTTTGCATTAATAGGGATTCTTGGACTTTTATGGGTTATACCCTGGCTTATTATCAATAAAGCTGTTCCGGCAAAACATCCCTGGATAACAGAAGAAGAAAGAGAATTTATTCTTTCAGGTCAGATCAACGAAAATGAAACCGAAGAAGAAGATAAAGGCCGTACTGCCAGAGAAATTCTATCTCATAGAGAGTCTTGGGCGGTATTAATGTCAAGATTTTTTATAGAACCTATTTGGTGGCTATTTGTTGGTTGGATGCCCATTTATTTAGCCGATGTATATGGATTTAATGTAAAGGAGATCGGCTTATTTGCATGGGTACCTTATGTTGGTGCCGGAATTGGAAGTATTTCCGGCGGTTACTTCGCAGGTAAATTAATGATGAAAGGTGCAAGTGTTGATAAGGCACGAAAAAGAACCATTTCAATCGGTGGCGTAATTATGTTTTTAGGCCTCATCGCAACTATACTTTTTGCAGATACACCACTAAAATTTGTAATCATCGTGGCAGGGGTACTATTTGGCTTCCAATTTGTGATCTCAAATATTCAAACAATGCCAAGCGATTTATTTAGTGGCAAATCAGTTGGTTCATTAGCAGGATTTGGCGGTACGGTTGGCCTGTTTGCTGTAATTATAATGAACTTTTTAGTTCCTGTGATTGCTGAACAATCTTATACTCCGATTTTTATAATGATTGCAGTTTTTGTGCCACTCGGAGTGTTCTCGATTTATTATTTCGCAAAAGAAATAAAACCAATTAAATAATTTTATTCACACAAATTAGAATCAACAATGGAAAAAACAGAAAATAATGTAGCCATAATAACAGGTGCTACAAGCGGCATTGGTTTTGAAGTAGCAAAAAGACTTGGAAAAGACGGCTATATTGTAATCCTTAATGGCATAGAAGATGAAGCAGGTGCAAAAAGAGTTGAAGAACTTACATCCGCAGGAATTAATGCTGAATATTACGGATTCGACGTTACCAACGAAGATGCAGTAAATTCAAATATTCAGGCAATTGGCCAAAAATATGGTAAAATTGACGTTTTGGTAAATAACGCAGGCGGTTTGGGCGGTAGATCTAGATTTGAGGAGATGACTACAGAATTTTACCGTTTTGTAATGGCATTGAACTTAGACTCCACCTTTTTTGCGTCCAGAGCGGCTATTCCATTTCTGAAAAAGAGTGCAAATCCTTCGATTATTAATTACACATCCAATGCAGGCTGGAATGCCGGTGGACCGGGCGCAGGTATTTATGGAACATCTAAAGCTGGAGTTCATGCAATAACAAGAGCATTAGCAAAAGATCTTGCAGAATATGGAATTCGAGTAAATGCAGTATCTCCGGGTACTATCGATACTCCTTTTCATGCCCAAATTAAATCTACAAAACCAGAAGTTTTTGCATCGTGGAAAAATAACATCATGTTAGGTAGATTGGGTCAACCTGAAGAAGTAGCCTCCGTTGTTTCATTTTTAGCAAGCACAGATGCTGCCTTTATTACTGCCGAAACCATACAAGTTGGTGGTGGCCAGGCTTTAGGTATTTAGCCATCAGTTTTAAAATATAAAACAATGAAAAATGTAGTCACTTTTGGGGAGATCATGCTTCGGCTAGCTCCTCAAGGTTTTCTTAGATTCTCTCAGGCAAATTCTTTTGATGTAGTTTATGGTGGTGGGGAATCAAATGTTGCTGTATCTCTTGCAAACTATGGCATTCCGGTTCAATTCGTAACTCGACTTCCGGATAACGATATCGGGAAATGCGCTTTAATGGAGATGCGAAAACGAGGCGTTGGAACTGATCATATTGCTTTTGGTGGAGACCGTTTAGGAATCTACTTTCTTGAGACAGGGGCAGTTTCCCGAGGTAGTAAAGTTGTTTATGATCGTGCCCATTCTGCAATGGCAGAGATCAACGTTGGCATGATTAAATGGGAAGAGGTTTTTAAGGATGTTGATTGGTTTCATTGGACGGGCATTACACCGGCAATTTCGCAAGGTGCTGCGGATGCCTGTTTAGAAGCTGTAAAAGTAGCATCTGAAATGGGAGTAACTATTTCTATCGATTTAAACTATCGTGCTAAATTATGGAAGTATGGTCAACCATCTGAACCGATTATGACAGAGCTAACTTCCTACTGCGATGTTATACTTGGAAATGAAGAAGATGCTGAAAAACATTTTGGAATAAAACCAGAAGGCCTTGATGTTACTAAACATGGGCATGATGTACATGCAGAAGCTTTTCTTTCTGTGTGCGAACAAATGATGGAGAAATTTCCCAGAGCAAAAAAAGTAATCACAACTCTTCGAGGATCTATTTCAGCATCACATAATACCTGGGCAGGTGTTTTGTACGATGGCAAAACCATGTATTCATCACCACAATATCAAATTACACATATTGTTGATCGAGTTGGTGGTGGTGATTCCTTTATGGGTGGTCTTATTTATGGATTAATTACATACGACAGTGATCCGCAAAAAGCACTGGATTTCGCAGTGGCTGCATCTTGCTTAAAGCACACAATTAAGGGGGATGCAAATCTGGTAACCGTTCAGGAAGTGGAAAAACTTATGAGTGGTGATGCTTCTGGCAGAGTTGCTCGATAAATCAACTGTATATCAAAATTGAGGATAAATCATGCAACCTACTGTAGCCATTTTATGCGGTGGTGGACCTGCGCCCGGTATTATTGCCGTTATTAGTACAGTAGCAAAAGTTTTTCTGTTTTCAATAGAATCAGAGTTTGCTCAACTTTGTTTCGAAAATTTGCATTATATCAATGAGTGTGATTTTGAAAGAGCTTCTGATTTTATTCAAAGCCCGCAGGACTATAATTTTAACCAAATTCTAAATTGGAACTGAAATGGCAAGATTTTCACGAATTGACGTATTTAAAACGATGGAGACCACAGGGTTGGTACCATTGTTTTATCATAATGATTTTGAAATAGCAAAAAATGTAGTAAAGGCTTGTTATGAGGGTGGCGCAAGAGTTTTGGAATTCACAAACCGAGGTGATTTTGCACATGAGATATTTGCCGAACTCAATAAATATGCTGAGTCAAATTTGCCGGAAATGATACTTGGAGTCGGCTCAGTTACTGATGCCGGCGCCGCTTCACTTTATATCCAATTAGGTGCGAATTTCGTAGTTACACCTGTTTTACGAGAAGATATTGCCATCACTTGTAATCGAAAAAAGATTTTATGGTCGCCGGGTTGCGGGTCGCTTACAGAAATAAGCAGAGCGGAAGAACTTGGATGCGAACTCGTAAAGTTATTTCCGGGTGGTACATACGGTGCAGATTTTGTTAAAGCAATAAAAGGCCCTCAACCTTGGACCAGAGTTATGCCCACCGGTGGAGTTTCTCCGGATGTTGACAATCTTAAAGCTTGGTTTGATGCGGGAGTTTCTTGCGTGGGAATGGGCTCAAAATTGATTTCGAAAGAAATAATTGAAGAGAGGAATTTTGATGAACTAACGAGGGCAGTTCAGAACACATTAAAAATTATCCAGCAACTTCGCTAGATTTTTACTTCTGAGGGTAGAACCAATTTTTTTCTCATTCTTTAAAGCCGTTGTTTACAAAATTGTAGTATTTGAAAATACTGATCAGATAAGTTTGTTCTGAGATTCGTAAATTCGTCCCCGCTTTGATATTTGAGTCACCTACTTTTATTTAGATGCTAGTTCCGGCGCACGCTAACTATCATAGTAAATGAACATAGATATCATACTTTCTGCGGCTTAACAATCTTTAGAAATCATGTTAATAGAAGAAATTAAACAAATAATTCCTCATCGATATCCATTCTTGCTGGTTGATCGTGTAGTTGAATTGGAAAACGAGAAAATTACCGCCATTAAAAATGTGACCGTAAACGAGGAATTTTTCAATGGACATTTTCCCGGTCAACCTATAATGCCCGGAGTTCTGCAAGTTGAAGCATTGGCTCAAGCCGGTGCAATTTTGCTGATGAAGCAAAAAGTAGAAGATCCTGAGAATAACCTTATGGTATTTACAGGAATCAAAAACTGTAAATTTCGCAGACAAGTAGTTCCCGGTGATCAGCTTAAATTAGAAGTGGAGCTTGGTATGATGCGCAGAAATTTTGTTACCATGATAGGTACTGCTACAGTTGATGGTGAAGTAGCCTGTGAATTAGAAGCTTCTGCAGCAATCGTTCCAAAGCAAGGATAATGAGTACACAATCCGGGTCAAATCGGCCAACAAAAATTACCACGCAAACAGTGGTTGAAATGAAGCATCGAAATGAAAAGATTGCGATGCTTACGGCATACGATTATACCATGGCCCAAATTGTAGATCAGGCTGGGATTGAAATTATCCTTGTGGGTGATTCAGCTAGTAATGTTATGGCTGGCCATGAAACTACGGTGCCAATTACTTTAGATCATATGATTTATCACACTTCCTGTGTGGTTCGAGGCGTTGATCGTGCGTTGGTTATTGCCGATCTGCCGTTCATGAGTTATCAGCTTGCTCCAAAAGAAGCTTTGATTTCTGCAGGTCGGATGATGAAAGAAGCTGGTGCCCACGCTGTAAAAATGGAAGGCGGAAAGCCAATCCTGAAGACAGTAAAAAAGATTGTTGATGCGGGTATTCCTGTAATGGGACATCTAGGACTTACTCCTCAAAGTATTTATCAATTTGGAACTTATAAAGTTAGAGCACAGGAAGAAGAAGAAGCTGAAACTTTGATCGAGGACGCGAAGTTGTTAGAAAAAGCAGGATGCTTTGCTATCGTTTTAGAGAAAATTCCGGCAAAGCTCGCTAAAAAAGTAACAAGTCAAATTTCAATTCCAACCATAGGAATAGGAGCAGGCGGTGAATGCGATGGTCAGGTTCTGGTAATCCACGATATGCTTGGGATGAACAAAGGATTTAATCCTCGTTTTCTAAGAAGATATGCAGATATCCATTCTGAGATGACCCGCGCAGTTGAGCAATACATTCAAGATGTAAAAGACGAAGACTTTCCAAATAAAGACGAGCAATACGGAGCATAAAATGGGTGAAATAAAACCCTATATTTTAATCAGTAACGACGACGGAATTTACTCGAACGGAATAAAAGCACTCGCTGAAGTTGCCGCAGAATTTGGAGATGTGGTACTTGTTGCTCCTGATCGCCAACAAAGTGCAGTGGGGCATGCCATCACACTAGAAACGCCGCTTCGTGCGCAGAAAATGAAAGTGAATGGCAGTTTTGAAGGGTTTGCCATAAATGGTACTCCGGCTGATAGTGTGAAACTAGCCCATGATCAATTATTGGATCGTAAACCGGATTTGGTGTTGAGCGGTATTAATCACGGGAGCAATGCAGGCATCAATATTTTGTATTCTGGTACAGTAAGTGCTGCCACCGAAGGCACTGTTTTAGGTTATCCGAGTATAGCTGTTAGTTGTACCGACTATGATCTGGATGCTGATCTGCAAGGCTGTTTGGAAGCTGCCCGAAGAGTAATTCGATTTGTTCTTGATAAAGGATTACCAAAAGGGGTAACAATGAATGTGAATGCTCCATCCGGCGAATTTAAAGGTATTAAATGGGCGCGTATGGCGGACAGCCAATATGTGGAAGAATATGACGCCCGTAAAGACCCGGTAGGTCGACCTTATTACTGGATGTCTGGAAGGTTTGAATTACTGGATGACGGAAATGATGCTGACATCAATATTCTGAATGATGGTTTTGCAACCGTCACGCCCATTCAATATGATTTAACGGATTACGATCTGCTTCGAAAAATGGGCGAAGAGAGTTTTTAGAGAAACTCTGCTATAAAATCGTCGATACTTTTCTTCCTTTAAACCTGAGTTCGACGCTTAAACGATGAATTTGTCATTCCGATCAGCCAGCTGGCGGAGAGGAATCTGCACAACAATCTAAACGGCTCGTTTTATGTGTAGGCTCGTCGCTTCCTTGGAGCCACAGTTTATAAAAAAATCAGACGGCAAAAGCCTGAGCTGGAGACAATTTTTTATAGTCGACATTAATGTTTCTAAAATTCGTATCCGAGACACTTTTTCCAGTTTCCAGATAATATTTTAAACCAATCATTGACTTCTTCAGTAGTTTTCTCATCTGAATTTTTAATAAATGAACCATAATAGCAGGTTTAGTAGTCACATTTATAACCATTTTTATTTGAGTTTTATTAGCCCCAAGCTCTTCAAGCTGAAAAGTACCTGCCATCTCGTGAACCATCGGGAAATTTGAACTTGTGATTTTGATGGTCACTTCATTTCCTTCCTTTACATCAATAATTCTCTCTTCAAAATACGTTTTACCATCTAAATCGCAACGACGTTCACAATCCATACCACCTTCGCTAGCACCATTCATAAAATGAGATCCTTGTAGATTTGGGTTCCATTTATACACGTCACCAAATTCTGTTACCAAGACTTTCCAAGCTTTTTCTTTAGATACGTTTACGACTTCTTCTAAAATTAATTGACTCATGATTCCTTAAATATGTGTTGATGTTACAACAATAATTTATGTTTGGATCAGGAACTAATCTTGTCTGGAAAGTTCAAAAATTTGAATAAACAGCTCGATTAAAGCTCTTCACCTAAGATTGCAAGAAACGTTTTAATCGCATTTCGGTAATTACCCAGTCTAAGGTTTTCATTTGGGCTATGCTGATTATTATCTCTATTAACGGTTGGAACTGTAACTGCGGGGATATCCAATGTAGTAACAAATGGTGAGATAGGAATTGAACCGCCACTCATTCGAATCATAACAGGTTCAGCATCATAAGCATTTTGAACGGCGCGACGTAACCACAATCCCACTTCTGAATCAAAATCAGTTCTAAAAGACTGGTAAGAAACATTATAAGTAAAGGTAGCGATTTTGGCATGTTCAAGCCGTTCTTCTTTGGTTGGTGTTCGATCCAACACCAGAAACCCCTGTTCTTTGATGTGCGACTTAATTAATTCAATTAAACGTTCTGGATCAGTTTCAAGAACCAATCTAACATCAATTTCTGCGCGAGCCCAGCCGGGGATAATGGTTCGAACTTCATCATTGATCCAACCCGATTGCATCCCGCGAACATTCAAGGAAGGATATTGAATGGCTTCCTGATAATATCGACCAACTTTATCGGTATCAGCTATTTGCAAACGTTCTTTTATACTATCCTGATTATCCGGAACAGCGCGAAGAATTTCTTCGATTTCCGGCGTTATTTCGATTCCATTATAAAATCCAGGGATGATAACTCTGCCTTCATCATCTTTCATTGAAGCCAATAACTTACTTAAACGAAAGGCTGGATTTGGTGCATAATTACCAAAATGACCGGAATGCTGGGCAACTACAGGACCATAAGTTGTAAGCTGAACTGTTGCAATTCCACGAGCGCCAAAGGTGAGGGTTGGTCTACCGGAAATATGACTCGGACCATCAAAAATGATGAGCATATCGGCTGCGAGAAGTTCTTTATTGTTAAGAACAGCTTGTGGAAGTTCAGGAGATCCCAATTCCTCTTCAAAATCCATGATTACTTTGATATTGTAATTAGGCTGTACATCGTACTCTTGGGCTATATCAAGTGCTGTTAAAAAGGCAGCAACCGGACCTTTCGCATCACTCGCCGATCTTGCAAATATTCTCCATTCAGGATCATATTCTTCGATACGCTTCCACGATATTGGTTCAAATTCACCGGATTCATTTCGCTGTTTTAACACAGATTGATATGGATTATCCTGAAACCAACGGCTCGAATCTACCGGTTGTCCATCCAATTGGAGATAGATTAATACTGTTTTTTCTGCACTTACTGATTTCTTCTCAGCAAGCAATAAGGGCATAGTCGGTGTAACAATTTCAGTGATTGAAAATCCACGTGATTCGAATGCCTTTGTACTCCAATCAATATTTAATTGAAGATCATCATGATTGATTGCATCGTTCGGAATGGCCAGGAGTTCCCTGAACATGTTGATGGAGGAAATAGCATAATCATCTATTATGTCTTCGGAAATCTTTAATTGCTGAGCAATGATAGGATTTGATGAAGAGACTATTAAAATGATTAATAAAAAACGAGACATTGAAAAGAAAAGTGTATTAATCGGTGACTTCATATTCACTTAATCCATTTAGAAATGCAAAAACCTCATCACTATAATAATCCATTAAATTTGATCCTGTATATAGAACCATCTGAATAGTGCCGGATTCATTTGAATAATAGTAACCTTGATATGCGAATTTAATTCCATCAATCGTACCTTCCATTCGCAACATTAATAATTCCAATCCATTAACTTTTCTGTACTCTTCTTTTACAATTGTAACATCAGGAGCAGCAGCAACGGCATTATCGTAAGCAATCTTTTTAAGTGAATTGATTGGTATTTGGATTTTTTCAGAAATTAACATCCCATATAAATCCTCATCCCTAAGCGAAAATTCATACTCGACATCCGGATTATTTGATTGTTTATTAAAGCTCCATTTTTTTGGATCAATCCAAATTCCAAGATTAGCTTTGCTACTTTTAACCATGAAGCTTTGGTTCTCACTTTTTAAAAAAACAGTTTCATTAACAGCGATCTTATTATCTAATTCAAGTTTGTTATCGACGTATCTCCATGTACCATCATCAAAAAGATATACTTCATCACCAGAGTCTGTTATTGCATTAATTTGAGCTATAATTTGAGTGTAACAAATGAACAATATTACTATGAATGAGATACTTTTTTTCATATCAACTTATTGTTTAGGTAGATGTCATCTATAGATAAATGAATGTTTATATATTGAATTGACTTAGTATTTAAGACATCTTTTAATCAACTTCAACGCCCAATTATATTGGCTGATTTTTCTCATTCCCAATGCGACCGTTGGGAACGAGTTGAAATTAAAAAGTAAGAGAGAAATTCAAATTCCTCTCTATAGTAGATTAAATAGATATCGGTTCTGCTGCCAAAACACCTAATCGAGCAGCAGATGCCGCGTATATCTCAGATATTTTTTCATGTAGAATTAAGTAAGTTTCTTCAGTCTCTACGTCAAGATCCAAAGACCAATACATAGTAGTAGTTTGGTTATCCTTTTCAACTAATCGGATAAGACCAACAAAATTATTTCCAGGGAAACTTTCTTGTTTTTCAATAGAGTAGATGAATGTTTTTTCTGTTTCATTGCTTAAAAACAATTCTTCAAGCGTGTCTCCACCTTCTAAATCACAGTATCTGATATTGCCATCAATTCGTGAATCTGTTAAAATAGGTAGCCAATTTTCCCACCGTTCACCAGACTTGATCAAATTCCAAATGTTATTGATTGGCGCGTTTAAAATATGTGTAGTTTGAATAGATTTTTTCATACTTCCGTTGTTATGATTTTGTACTTGTTAACGGTTCTAATATGAAAGTTCCTAGAGGGGAAATCTTGTCTGGAAAGTTCAAGTATTGGAAGAATCAGCCCAAAAACTGTTTTCTATATTCGCTTGGGGTCAAGTTAAACTTGGCAGTAAATGATTTAGAAAAATGTCCAACATCATTAAACCCGCAGTCGAAACAAATATCACTAATACGTTTTGAGGTAATTTTTAGTTGATCTGCAGCTTCTTCTAAACGTTTGGCCTTGATATAACGAGCAGGACTTTCGTTAAATGTTTTTTTGAAAGTTCTTTTGAAAGATGAAAGGCTAAGGTTTGTAAGAATAGCAAAATCATCTGAAGATAAATCATTAAATATATTCGCTTTGATGATTTCCCTAAATTCAATTTCGGTAGGGTTGAACAAATCACTCAAAATATCTCTAATTCCATGACTGTTCGTGTTGTACAGAAGCAGAATTAACTCTCTGACTTTCAGAATGATAAGATCCTCAGTTGCCAATTCGGGGTTTTCGAAATAGTAAATCAGACCATTAAAGAAGTTGCTAATAGCTGCGTTATAATCAATTTTCAGCACCAGCATTTCACCTGAAGCAGCATTTCTTTTTAGAAAATTCGGGATTTCATTGTTGTAAACCAGTTTTAGTATTTCAGGGTAAAAATGGAAAGCAATTGCTTCATTAGGACTTCCATCCGGGTTGGTGTTCCAACTATTTAGAAAGCTCCCACATTTCATTAACACACTTTCTTCATTTGATAGAGATTCTGCCTGCAAACCGGAATAAAGGGTAGATGATCCGTTGAAAGCATAGATCAGACAAGCTTCATTTTCCATTACCTGCCCAGCTTTTAATGGCGGTTGAAAAACCACGCGCTCCATCACATGCTTACCTAATAAATCAAAATGTTGATACTTCAGAAACATAGTTCAAATATTCGAATCCATTAGTACGCGCCAGATTCCATCCGTTCCCTTTTGCCAAACAAGTAAGTATTTGCCTTTGTATGACCCATCGCACTGGCCTATTTCAAACACCAGTGAATCGCTAACCACTTCTACATGCAGGGGGAAAAGGCGGAGTGAATATTTAGGATTATTCATGTATTGATATTCTTGAGTTAGAGCAGAATGCCCAATCAATACTGGCCGATGATTGTAATAAACAGCATTCTCTGTATAGAGATTCTGCACTAAACCTTCAGCATCGTGCGAATTACAATATTCTACCCAATCTTTTCGGCGCTTATCTATATCAGATAAATTCACAGAATGGATATTTTCTTGAGCAATAAATTCCAGCTTTCTCTTGCTGATAGAATCGGTTAACTGCTCAATCAAAAGGTGAGAATATTCAATTTTGTCTTTGGTTGTAAAGCTGCCAATCTCATAAACATGATCGCTCTTGTACGTTGTTTTAATTTCAAAAGTGCTTTCACTCGACGAAATCTCAATTCCTTGGGCCTTCCAAAAATTAATAATCGATTCGGAGCCATTTATAACTCCACCAGCTTCATTAATGTGGATAGCATTTGCTAAATAATGATTTTGAAGAGCCTCAATTGACCCAATCGACTCGCCCCAACTTTGCCCAATAGCGAAATTATTCTTTGTGGTTGAGTTAAAAATAATTAGTAATCCAATTGCTATAAATAATCTATTTATGGTATTCATGTTCACTACAAAAAAAATAATTTTAAGGGGATTGGATGAAGGAATACAATCAAAAGGTTATATAGTTTCATTTCTATAATTAACCGTAATTCCGGATAATTTCACCTGTTCCTGCACCTAAAATACTCTTTAAATAGGCGTTTACAACCTCAATAGTTGGAATGGCATTGTGACCGGGAAAATAATCGTGATACTTTTCATAAGCATCCTCAACTACTCCCAACGAGACAGCATTTATTCGATGTGCGTTTGTTAATTCAAGAGCAGCAGCTTTTACGAAACTATGAATCGCGCCATTAACCATAGCGGCACTTGTTGTAAATAAAACGGGGTCATCGGCAAGAATTCCGGTAGTCAGTGTGAACGATCCACCTGAATTTAGATACTCAGTTCCAGCTCGAACAAGATTTATTTGTCCCATCATTTTAGATCTAATACCGATATAAAAATCATCTTCAGAAAGTGATTTGAAGGGCGCCCACTTCGCCTCGCCGGCAACACAAACAATTGCATCAACTTTGCCAAGCTTTTTAAACATTGCTTGGATGGATGAACTATCACTGATATCAACGAGAACATCGCCGGAAGTCCGCCCGGCTATAATAAGTTGATTTTTTTCTGCTAACGACTCATGAATTCGTTTTCCTATAGTCCCATGCCCACCCACGATCAATATTTTCATAGCAAACTATTTTTAATGTCCAAAATCAGCAAGTTTTTTAATAATACCGGTCCAGCATTCCAGATATTTTGACTTGAATTCTCTACTTACCTGAACATTTATTTGGTTTAAATGAGAGAGGTTGACACACCCTAAGTATGTTCCCCACTGAGCACTTTTAACAGAAACAAAAGAATCATTTTCACCTTCTTTATCATATATCTGAATATTTTGGAATTTGAAGATAGGATGTAACGAATAATTTGTGCCTCTACCAACAGCTGCAGAATAGGAATATATTGGGAGGCCTTTAGGAGCCGAAGTTTTCGGATTAAACTGATTGCGAACATAATTTAGCGTAAGCTGCTCAACAGAACCAATCGTGTCACTTTTTTCAGACGGATACACATTATTCCCAAACCAATCTACAATATCGCTGATTGGTCCTGCTAGAATTTCCGGTGTTTTTAATACTAGATCGGCTAAATAAGTGCCACGATGAGGAGTTGCGATGGTGGTAAGTGACTCAACTTTGTCCGAAATATCTAAATGAGCAAGGGCATGGCGCATGTCTAATCCACCCATACTATGAGCAACGATATTAACTTTCTCAAAGTCATACTTTTCACACACCTCTTTTATCAATCGAACCCAATTTAACGCTCTTGTCTCTATAGATGCATAAGGCACTACATTAGGAGCGAAAGCGACAACTCCATGAGCACGCATCAGCATGCAAGGGTCGTGAAGAGGTGATGGTTTAACAAGTGAACCAACCGCACCAAAACCATGGCACAGAAAAATAGGATACTTTGTTTTGATTACTACGGGTTGAGGAAAAACCTCAAGCTGAAATCTTTTTAGAATTTTTCGATCAGCCATTTTCTCCAGTTGAAGCAGAATTTTTTGAAGTGACTAAACGTATTGTTCGAAAAACTGTCTCATTGTAAAGGATGTGAATATCCATGTTCTCCTCAGGAAATGTGAGTTTTGCCGGACAATCAATCTCGAATGCAGACAGTTCATGATGTAAAGCTAAGTGGAAAGTTGTTTTAGAGAACGAAGGTGGGACTTCAATCCTAAACACAGAACGCGAAAAAGTACTATCAATTTCGATTTCAGATTTTCTGAATTTGGATACCTTGATTCCTGCCTGTTCAATTGCAAAATCAATGTGCTCGTTTAACGATTTAATATCAGGGATTGTATTCGATTTCCACACTGGTGTGATAACGAGAATTATGCCGGTTAAGAAGCAGGCTCCTAACAGTAATCCGGTCAGCAATTTTTTGCCCTTGTTCATACTGTATGTTACTTAGAGCGGAATATAAAATTCAAGACTTGTTCAGCTACATCTTGTTTTGTGCCTTGGAATTCAGACTGCACATTATTGCCTAACAAATAAACATGATTGGTATTTGATTCAAAGCCGGCATCATTTTTTGTTAATGAATTTGCTACAATCCAATCGGCGTTTTTCGTTGATAGTTTTCTAGTAGCATTTTCAATTAAATCATTTGTTTCCATTGCAAAACCGATTAGTGTCTGGTTAGTTTGTTTTCGATTTCCTAACCAGGAAAGTATATCAGTTGTTTTTCTGAGCTTGATAGAATCAGTGCCTTTATCTTTTTTAACTTTATGATCGAACACAACCTCAGGTGTAAAATCAGAAACTGCAGCAGACATAATTATCACATCAAAATCAGCATATAATTGAACTTGCTGAAACATTTCTTCAGCACTAGTAATTGATTTTGAAACTACATCTTCAGGTAAATTTACAGCGATTGGGCCATGAATAATCGTTACTTCTGCACCCAAACGTGTTGCAGCAATAGCCATTGCAACTCCCATCTTACCACTGCTCGGATTAGAAATAAATCGCACAGGATCGATGTGCTCTCTTGTTGGTCCTGCTGTAACCAAAACTTTCTTGTTAGCCAAAGGGCCTTCAATATTTCCAATAATTTGGCTGGATTTTTCAAGAATGGTTTCAAATTCAGGAAGGCGTCCTATGCCATCCAATCCACTAGCCAGAAAACCTGCATCAGGTTCTAAAATGTGATAACCAAATTTCTGAACACGCTTTAAATTTTCTGTTACTGCAGGAGAATCGTACATCTCACCGTCCATGGTAGGGCAAATTAATAACGGGCAACGAGCAGCTAAGACGGTAGCGGTGAGCATATTATCAGAAATACCATTCGCAATTTTAGCGAGAGTATTACCCGTACAAGGAGCAATTACAAATAAGTCTGCCCACTCTCCCCAATGAATGTGTCTGGTCCATTCCGAAGAATCCTCATCATCAGGGAAAATTTCAACGGCCACGTTGTGCCCTGAAAGCGAAGCAAAAGTATCTAAACCAACAAAGCGAGTGGCAGAAGGAGTCATTGTAACACGAACTTCAGCACCCGCTTTTTGATATTCTCTAAGCAGAAAAACGGCTTTATAAGCCGCTATTCCTCCGGTAACACCGAGAATTATGCGTTTCCCGGAGAGCATGAATTAATCTAATTCAGGTCTGCGGTAATAGATCTCATCGTCGTACATTTCGCTAATTGCACGACGCGTAGCGTGAGGTAATTTCTCAAATGCTTTTGAGATTTGCTCTTGCTCTTCATTGAACGAAAATTCATCGTCATCTTCGAATCCTTCGAAATATTGAAGCTTTTCGTCTAACTCTAATTTTTCTTGTGCTGCAATCTGCCGAGCTCTCTTTGAAATAATTACCAATAACTCATATTTGTTACCGGTTACTTCTTTTAATTTTTCGATGTCAAGTGTTTTAATAGACATAAATCGTTTTATGAATTCATAAATTCAGTCACAGCTTTTTTTACCTGTTCGTAAGCTGTATCCAAATTGTCATTAATGATGATCCGATCAAATTGATCGGCGTATGTAAGTTCTTCTTTTGCGCGCTCTAATCGAAGTTCAAGTGAGTTGTCAGTCTCAGTTCCTCGATCCATTAAACGTTGCTTTAAGACTTCAAATGAAGGGGGTTGAATGAAAATTCCTAAACATTCTACGCCATAAATATTCTTCACATTTATGGCACCCTTTATTTCAACGTCAAGCAGAATAAAATAGCCTGAATTAAGCTTTTTATCAACCTCTGATCGTAATGTACCATAACGAATTCCGCCATAAAATTCTTCCCACTCCAGAAAGTCTTCCATCTCGATTTGATGATCAAATTCTTCACGAGTTAAATAATGATAATGAACACCATTTTTTTCGCCATCACGGGGTGAACGTGTGGTTGCAGAAACTGAGAATTTCAGTGATTCAAAATCACGGAACAAACGCTCGGCAATAGTGCTTTTGCCACCACCGGATGGAGAAACAAGAATGATTATTTTTCCCTTTTTCACTTAAAATCAGCTATTCTACGTTTTGAACTTGCTCGCGGATTTGTTCCAGCATTTCTTTTGCCCGCACAACATGATGTGCAATAACAGAATCATTAGCTTTCGACCCAATGGTGTTGAGTTCGCGGTTTATTTCCTGAGTGAGGAAATTTAGTCTTCGTCCCGCCGGTTCAGATTGATCAATTGCTTCAATAAAAAATTTAAGATGAGCAGCTAATCGAACTGTTTCTTCGGTAATATCCATTTTGTCAGCTAACACTGCTACTTCAAGTTCAAGTCGCTCTTCATCCAGATTTTCATCCTCAACTAATTGGCTTATCCGCTCATGTAATTTTTTTCTAACCTCATCAGCACGACCTTCGGTAATGGTGAGAATTTGGGTCACCGATTCATCAATTTTTGAAATTCGACTAAGTAGATCGTTTTTCAACTGACCGCCTTCCTGATTTCTCATTTCCATCAGGTTATCAATGGCATTTTGAGCTGCATCTAACACTAAACTCCAGTTTTTAGCAAGAGCATCTTCATCTTCTTCTTCTGAAATGAAGATATCTCCAAAAGCAATTAAGTTCTTGATATTAATTGGCTCTTCAATTCCTGCAGCAATCCGTACTTCATTCAAAATTTTGGTGTACGATTTAACTCTGTCAACATCCACTTTAATGCGTGGTTCTGTGCTATCTTGTTGAGTAAGATTTACACTTACATTGAGTTTGCCTCGCTTAATACTTTTTTGGAATAGTTCTTTTAGCTCAAGTTCTTTCTGTTGCAATTGCTGAGGCAGTCGAATAGAAACATCTAAAAATCTGCTGTTCAAGGTTTTAATTTCGACAGTGGCGTTGAGACCGTTTCCGGCAGCCTCGCCTCGCCCAAAGCCGGTCATTGAAATAATCATTTGGCTTAATTGATGGAGATGAAAATAAAGAGTGAGAAGGTACGGAACATACTATTGCTAAAAAAACAAAGTGGTTGGCAGATGTTTTGGTTTTAGTATCTTTCGCCCGATCATTTGTACCATGAATATTCTCGGAATTTCGGCTTTTTATCACGACTCAGCGGCTTGTCTTATACAGGATGGAAAAATTATAGCTGCTGCTCAGGAAGAACGATTTACCCGAAAAAAACATGACGATAAATTTCCCGTAGAGGCTACAAAATACTGTTTAGAGTTAGCCGGATTAGAAATTGATGATTTGTCAGCCGTTGTTTTTTACGACAAACCTTTTTTGAAATTTGAGAGGCTTTTGGAAACATATCTTTCTTTTGCTCCACGGGGTGTTCGATCTTTTATAACAGCAATGCCTGTTTGGTTGAAGGAAAAAATGTTCCTCAAAAAACTCATTTACGATGAGTTGAAGAATGTTGGAGAGTACACTAAAAGTGAAGTAAACCTACTTTTCCCCGAGCATCACTTGAGCCACGCTGCCAGTGCATTTTATCCATCGCCTTTTGAGGAAGCAGCAATTTTAACTGTTGATGGTGTTGGTGAGTGGGCAACTGCTTCAATATGTCACGGAAAAGGAAAGGAAATCACCCTTCTTAGGGAATTGAAATTTCCACATTCATTGGGGTTACTGTACTCTGCATTTACCTATTACCTCGGATTTAAGGTAAACTCCGGCGAGTACAAATTGATGGGATTGGCACCCTATGGGAATCCCAAATCAAAATTAGTTGAAGAGTACATCAGCAAAATAAAAAATGAATTAGTAGATATACGGGATGATGGTTCGATTTGGTTGAATCAAAAATATTTTGATTACGCAACCGGTTTGCGGATGACGAATGAAAAAAAGTGGGAAGATCTGCTTGGTTTTCCCAGGAGAGAAGGAGAGGGTGAGCTGGAGCAACATGAAGCGGACCTAGCTTTAGCTATCCAAAAAGTGACGGAAGAAGTAGTGATTAAATTAGCTAAAACAGCCAAAAAATTGACTGGTGCGAAAGCAATATGTTTAGCAGGTGGAGTTGCCCTTAATTGTGTGGCAAATGGTAAACTTCAAAATGAAGGGATTTTCGAAGAAATTTATATCCAACCGGCGGCTGGTGATGCAGGTGGATCAGTAGGAGCTGCATTAGCCGCATTTCATATCTTTTTTGAGAATGAACGAACAGTTGAAAAGCCGGATTCTATGCAAGGTTCATTTCTTGGCCCTGAATTCCATCCCATTGATGTTGAAAGAAGCTTAAAGAAATTTCATGCAGTTTATAAAGAGTATTCAGGAGCAGATTTATATAAAAAGGTAGCTGAGCTGCTCGACAAAGGAAATGTAGTTGGATGGTTTCAAGGAAGGATGGAGTTTGGGCCACGTGCACTAGGCGCACGAAGTATTATCGCCGACCCCCGTAGAGTGGACATGCAGAAAAAGTTAAATCTGAAGATTAAATACAGGGAATCTTTTCGACCATTTGCCCCTTCAGTCTTAGCCGAGGATGTGGCTGAATATTTTGAATTGGAAACAGATTCGCCCTATATGTTGCTTGTTCAGCCAGTGCAAAAAGGCAGGAGGGAGCCTTTACCGAAAGGGTATCATGCAATGCCCTTACGTAAAAAACTCGCAGTTAAACGCTCAGATTTACCCGCAATTACGCACATTGATTTCTCAGCACGAGTTCAAACGGTTCACCGGGAAACAAATCCAAGATATTGGTCAATGATCAATGCCTTTAAAGAGCGAACGGGTTTTGGTTTAGTGGTTAATACCAGCTTTAATGTGCGTGGCGAACCGATTGTATGTATACCGGAAGATGCATACCGATGTTTTATGAATACTGAAATGGATTATCTCGTGATTGGTGATTATGTTTTCTCTAAGATTGATCAGCCCGCATGGGATAAAAAAATTGAATTTGCGAAAGATTGATGAATGGCAAAAAGTGGAAAAGGTATATTGTGAATAAAAATATTAATCAAGCTGTACATGGTTCAGCAGCTATGGAAGTCAAAAATTTAATTATTTGATATGGATTTACTCAAAGACTTATGGGGCTTTATGAAAGAGCGGAAGAAATTCTGGCTTGCCCCGGTAATCGTTGTCTTATTATTACTTGGATTTTTAATCGTGATTGGCGGCGGATCATCCATCGCACCGTTTATTTATACTTTATTCTAGTTCCCGATGCTCCCAAAACGCGATTTCAAGTTTATTAAAACCGACCCGGAGACACCAAAAACCCAATTAGTGATAGTGGTTGGTTTATTGGTAATTGCTGCCATATTTGATGATGAATACATCGCCTATGTTTCATTAATTATTGGATTGATTTGCTTGATTATTCCCCCCGCCGGAAATGGAATTGTTTGGGGTTGGTATAAATTAGCAGAAATCATGTCTCGGATAGTAAATCCTTTGGTTTTGGGGCTACTTTACTTTCTTTTCGTCAGCCCGATTGCACTCATGTTCCGTTTATTTGGCAACGACCCACTGATGCTTAAAAAACCTAGGGGCAGTGTGTTCGATTATCATGAAAAGAGGTACAAAAAAGAGGATTTAGAAAATCCTTGGTAATACAGATTTGGATTAAGAAGGAACTATTTTCTAAGGGTTTATAATCTCGAATGTTGAGGATTTAATTTGATCATGGTCAATTTGTTGCCTAAAATTATCATCATAAAATAACGTGGGAAATAACCTATACTCACCTTGAACAAAGTCTCTTTTATTTTGATTTCTTGAAAGAATCCAATTGGATTTGATAACAAGTGTATCATTTTCTATAGGTGAAATTCTAACCAAACAAATACACTCACAAACTATACCGGATGGCGGAAGACTTTTAAACGTAGTCTGAGTTTTCTTCTTTAACACAGGCTCAATACATGTACTGTAATAAATAGTTTGATCAGATAAATTGTTAATTGAAAAATAAAATCTACTTGTATCTGTGTAGGTGTAGGTGGCAGCTGTTGGAACTACCTCGACGATAATTTCTGAATTATTTGAAGTGATAAAATTGCAGGAAATTGTGAACCCGACGATGGCAGCAATAAGATAGTACTTCATGTGGTATAATTAATGCAATCAACATTAAACGATGTAGGTAGATGTAAATTATCCCAATAATCGGCGATGATAATTTATCTGCCCCAGATGGTAGGTTAAATGGCCATAGAGGTGAAGTACAAACCATTCAGTAGTTACTTCTCCAAAAAACTTGACGGGGAATAATTTCTGAAGATCATCGGCTGTTAAGGCTGCTAATGTAATAGTAACTGCTTTTTCAGCCGCTTCCAGATCATCTAATAATTCTTGTTTGGTTACTTTTCCGCTAAACTCAAAATCCCGATCACGTACATAATCTGTTCCGCTTAAAATGGTACCAAAGAAATATTGTAGGTTACCGGAAATATGAAGACTCAAATTACCGGCACTATTGTTGATTCCTTCTGCTGTCACCCAAAGTGCATCCTCATTGGTATACGTAATAATTTCTTCTTTTACATTGGTGAGTTCGCGAGAATATAATTGGGAGAGGTGATGGGTGGTCATAGCATTTCCGGGTTATAAGTTGGAGCATTTAGTGAAATGCTTCATGCTTTTGATTACGATTTTGGCATTTCATCGAGATGCTTCTTCAAGCTAACCGCATTGGCGCAGTAACGCAAGCCTGACGGATCCGGTCCATCCGGGAAAACATGACCAAGATGCGCTTCACAAGTATTGCAGAGAATTTCAACACGAGTCATCCCGTGGGTGTTATCTGCGTTGTAAGAAATTGCATTTTCCTCAACAGGTTGACCGAATGAAGGCCATCCAGTGCCACTTTCAAACTTTGAAGCTGAATCAAAAAGGAGAGTTCCACAACAAATACATTCATATTTACCGGGTTCAAATCGACTGCACATTTCGTTGGAAAAAGGACGTTCAGTTCCTTTAAGTCTGGTAACAGCAAACTCTTCTTCTGTAAGTTGAGCTTTCCACTCATCACGAGTTTTCTCTACCCGGCGATCAGGTGTAGGATTACCATTTCGGGCAAATTTTAAAACATCAATCCATTTAAGCATAATGTAGTCCAATAAAATGTTGTCTTGTCGAACTTGATTCAGCATCTGCAAATCTTGAAAGTATTTTTAGTAAAATTCTAGATCAATACCCACAGACTTTGAATCGAAACTGAAACAAGTTCAGCACATGGTTCAGGTAACGACGGTTTTGTTATTTCAATAATTTTATAATTTTGTCGGCGAAAGCATCGGCAGATTTCTGAGTTTTTCCTTCAGAATATATTCGAACAATTGGCTCGGTATTCGATTTCCTCAGGTGAACCCAACCTTCATCAAAATCTACTTTCACTCCATCAATGGTAATAGGATCTAAGCTTTCAAATCTTGAACGAACTAATTCGAGTACTTCGTTCGCGTCTTTACCTAATTCATTAAGCTGGATTTTCTTCTTGCTCATAAAGTAATCAGTGAAGCCATTACGCATTTCTGAAGAGGTGATTTTCTTCTCTACCAAATGCTGTATCACACAAGCAATTCCAACAAGTGCATCTCTGCCGTAATGCAAATCAGGGATAATAATTCCACCTGATCCTTCTCCACCAACCACGGCACCAACATCCTGCATTTTTTTTACTACGTTGATTTCTCCAACTTTTGAGCGGTGACAAGTTTGCCCATAATTTTTGGAAACTTCATCTGCAATTCTGGAAGACGATAAATTGGTTGATGTTGGCCCGGCTTTCTTTGAAAGTATAAAATCAAATACAGTAGCTTGCGTGTACTCTTCACCAAACAATTTTCCTTTATTATCAACCAAAGCAAGGCGGTCTGCATCAGGATCGGTTACAACACCTAAATCTGAATTAGATTCTTTAACAAGTTCACAAATTTCAGTAAGATTTTCAGGTAAAGGTTCTGGGTTATGCGGGAACAATCCATTTGGCTCACAATGGATTTTGTGAATATTCTCAACTCCAAGAGCTTCCAATAATTTTGGAATTGCTATCGATCCGGCTCCATTTACAGCATCAACCGCAACGGTAAGATGTGCTGACCGAATTTCATCAGTATTAATGAATGGGAGATCCAAGATTTGTTCTATATGATAATCCAATACAGTTTCATCATTACACTCTACGCCAACTTTATCGTGCTGCTGATAATTAAAGTCACCACTTTCATTGATTTGTAACATCACAGCACCTTGCTGAGCATCCATGAATTCACTGGTGCTATTTAGTAATTTTAATGCATTCCATTCTGCCGGATTATGGCTGGCTGAAATGATAATTCCACCGGCGGCTTTGTATTTCAAAACTCCCATCGCCACAGTCGGTGTTGGAACAATCCCTACTTTTATGACATCACAACCAACACTTTTTAAGGTTGATGCGACAATGTCTTCACATAATTTTCCGGTAGTTCTGCTGTCTCTTCCAAGCACCACAGTTCCGCCATTTACCCAAGTACCGTAAGCAGCAGTAAATCGAGCTAAATTTTCGGGCGTTAAATCAGTGCCAAAGATTCCTCGAATACCGGAAACTGAAACCATTAAAGCCATATTTACCTATTTAATATATTTTGTAATTGTTGAATCCAAGCGTCATTACCCGGAAATCGTGGATTTTGTTCTCGTACCAAGATTGCAATTTCAAGTGCTTTCTCAAACTGTCGGTCTATTCCGTATGCTCCGGATAAGTTGTACAACATTTGTGAATCTCTTGGGTTCAAACGTCGGGAAATTTCCAGCAACCGAATTCCTTCTTGAGCATTTCCTTTTTGTACTTCAATGGCACCTAACATTTTTGTAATAAATGCATCATTAGGGTTGATGTTTAGAGCTTTCCGAAGTAGTGGTTCGGCATTTTCAAAATCATTTCTATCAAGGTAGATTCTGGCGGCAAAAACATAGGGAGAATCATTCCAAGGTTGATTTCTAGAAAGGCTTAAATACTCTAAGATCGCTTTATCAGTTTCACCGTCAATTTGATAGTTCTTGGCAAGTTCAACTTTGCCTTCGTCCCAATTTAAACCAACATGAACGGTTCTGAAAGCCAGACTATCCGCTATAGAGATTGTTCGGTAATTAAGCTGATAAGGTTCTGGTTTATCCCCCAGTACAAATGGAAATCCTTGTTTTAAAGTCTTGATTCTATGGTAGGCAACTCGTTGATCAAACTCTGTTAAAAGCATATCATCGAAATAATTATCCAAAACTTTAGGTAAGGAATTTTCTTCAATTTGCAGATGAGATAAGAGAGATTTTGTAAAGGTTTTACCGATAATGAAATATCCTTGTTGATTTGGATGAAGATGTTCTAGCATAAGCTCATAGCCAATAATTCCATCTTGAATAAATGCAGCCATTGCTTCCTCAACCGGCACATAATATGCCCCTTCATTTTCTGCTGTCAAAGATTGAATAATGGCATTAATTTCACTTGGTGCTCTAAACTTTAGACCATCTAAATCTCGGGCAGAAGTAAATAACTCTTTTGCAGTTTCATAATCACCTGTTAAATAAGCAGTTTTCGCTTCGTCGAAAGTATCTTGAGCAGAAGGTTGTTCGCCATCCTTAATATCAACAAATGGAGGATGATCTTTTAAATTACTGGCCACACTACCCACAAAAACCGGAATGTCAGCTTTCTCGTATTTCTTCAGGATTGCATTCAGGTTGCTCTGAAATTGACTCATTGCCAATTTATGCTTTGGGCTATCCAATTCAATCGATCGAGACGCAACTATTCGCTCCATCAATGTAGCTGATTCATCAATTTCTTCCCCTCGAATATTTGTTGCTATCCACTTACCTGCATCAACTAACGTTGAACGTAACAGCATGAAAGTTTTGAGTCTCTGTAACTTTAAATAAAATCGAACAAACCCTGGAAATCCACCCAGATTTTCATTCGAGCCAACTCCAAGAGCACCATAAAACTCATTATGGCCGGCATATATTAAAATGGCATCAGGCTTCTGTTCAATTATTTCATCTACTTGATCGAAAAGGGTGTATGAATTAATGGCAGAGATTCCAACATTTACCACTTCTACAGTGCGATCGGGCATCGCATCAATTAAAATATCATTTACAACCCGAGAATAAGTTCCATTAAAACCATACGGATATCCCGCAGCAGATGACCCGCCCATTGCAATCACTCGATAACCATTCGCGGGTTTATCAGCTAAGAAAGCGTCTGTTGAGGGACTTGGGATCGTATTTGTATAGAAGAAATATCTGGAAGCAAAATTTGGGTTTGGCATTAAGTATTCAGCAGTGGGAATACCCGGATCGATGAATAGAGCATTATTTCCTTTATAATCTGCAATGCGTAATCCTACTTCCAGAATTACAAAAAACAATACGGGAATTGAAATTGTGATTAGGTAAAAGAGCGTTTTTTTGCTTGCTGATAATTCCTGAGGCGGATTATTTTGCTTCTTTTTTGACATACACTAGCGCGGAATCCAGGGGGTATCTTCTTTTCCTGATTTGAAATTTTCGTATCTGCCAAGCATAAACAAAAAGTCGGAAAGTCGGTTTAAATATTTTACGGTTAATTCTGAAAGCTCTTCTTCTTCAGAACAAGACACAGTTAAACGTTCAGCTCTTCGGCACACGGTTCTTGCATGATGCAAAGCTGCAGCTGCTGGAGTGCCACCCGGAAGAATAAAATTCTTTAAATCCGGTAGTTCATTGTCCATTGTATCAATTAACTGTTCTAAAAAAGAGATTTCCTTTTCAGAGACTCGATCAATTCGGGTTTCACGACTATCCGGAGTTGCTAAATCAGCACCAAGAACAAAAAGCTGATGTTGAACCGTATTTAACCACTTATCAACTACTGTTGAAATTTTGAAAGCTCGAACAACCCCGAGAATGGAATTAAGTTCATCAACAGTGCCATAAGCGTCTATTCTACCGGATGATTTCGGCACGGTTTGTCCGCCAAATAAGGAAGTGCTGCCGTCATCACCTTTTTTTGTATAAATTTTCATAGTCATCTATTTCCTTTTGCCTCTTCTTAAAGCAGTGAAAAAGATAAATAATGTTTAGGTGTTCCAACGAATCGAATTCATATTAGGCAGAGCAACTGGCTCCGCCCAGCACACAAAATTGTGCGCAATAGGGGTGATTTAAATAAACACGTTGGAATGATTCTTCAAGGCTTTTTCCTAGATTGAAAGCTTCATCATAGGCAATCAAAGTACAGGGTAAAACTTCTGTTTCATTGGTTCCTTTTCGTTTCACTACCATTCTTTCAGTTGCACACATTTGTTGATGCGGTTGAATTCCCAATATATCCCAGCATGAGGTTGTTATTTCGGGAACGTCTTTAGAGCTCGACATTTCAGGAAAGATGACCATATTCGATCCATCCGCCACAAGAATATTGATGGAATATTGATTTAATAAAGCCTGATATCCAATTAATGCGTCAGATATTGATTCATTGGCAAGTGAACGACCGGCAATGGTTACTTGAATGCCATTATCTACTAATTTTTTTGTAGTTATAAGTGTGCGGTCGAAAGTTTTTGGCCCACGCTCTTGTTCGTGAATCTCAGCCGTATAATGATCTAAAGAGACACGGAGAAATAATTTTTTCGGATAATTATTGTTCAACCGGTTCAACTCATCGAAATAACGATCGATGGCTCTATAAGCATTTGTGAGAACAAGAACTTCAAATCCCCGTTCTAGACATAACCTTAGCATGGGAAGCAAGTTTTTATTAATAAAAGGTTCGCCACCGGTAAAAGAAATTCTCTTTGTGCCAAGATTTAATTGTTCGATTTCATCTAAATAGAATCGCACGTCTTCAACATTTATAAAAAGTAATTCATCATTAGTAGGAGAAGATTCGATGTAACAATTCCGGCATTGTAAGTTGCATCGCGTTCCAGTATTAAACCAAAGTGTTTCTAATTTAACCGGATCAACATAAGCACGGTCGTCGCCTTTTCTTGTTATTTTCTGATCAACAAACTTTCCATTACGCTCAAAATTTAGAGCAATCTCTTGTTCTTTTAGCAACACGAAGCAACTCCTTCGGATTCAGCTTTTTCTAATGAGAAAGGTGCTGATGAACCACAACCTTCAAATATTCCAAAGTGAGTCGAATAATCACCCCAAAATTCGAAATGATCTTTGAACCTCGAATCATGAAGCATCAGATAAGTGATTCCACTAATGGTGTACAAACGAGAAGTTTCAAAAAAGTGAGGCTTGTTAAGTGCAAATGAATCTTTTTCAAGTACGACTTTATGTTGCTTCTCTGTCATATCAAAACCCAAAATCATACCACTCTTTCCAATAGGTTCACTTAGTACAAATACGTCTCTACCTGAACCGGAACCAAGGTCTAACACTTTCAAACCTTCTAATTGCGAAGGAATAGTAAGCCCGCATCCATAATATTTTGACATGGTTTCATCATGCAATTCACTTAAAATGGATTTTATATGAGAAGGATACTCGATTGCATTGTGGCAAGCATTGGTTTTCAAGTCGTCGGTTGATTGAATGGTTTTGCCATAATATTTGGAAACCTGATCGTGTAGATCGTTTTTCATAAATAATGAATAATTCGTTGCCCGTAAGTTCGAAGAGGATAATGAAATCGCAATATCATTTCATCACAAAAGTATAGCCTAAACATTCAAATTTAATTCCAGTGTATTCCAACTTATTGAGTGCTTCAATCAACTGTTGTTCAAGATTTTTTTTACAAAGCACGATTTTTTGAACCTGTTCTAGAAATTTTGATGAGTCTTCAATTAAACCAAAAGAACGAATAAGATGTTGAATGTCTTTCTCTTGATGATATTGATAATTAATCCTAAATCGTTGCATCCTGCTAATTTCGGCAACTTCAGCAATCTCAATACAAGCCTTTGTGGTTTCACCATAGGATTGAATGAGGCCTGTTTTACCTAATTTTGTTCCTCCAAAATAGCGAACAACAACTGCTCCACAGTTTATTAAATCATTAGAGCGTAGTGCGTTTAGAATCGGTAATCCTGCGGTTCCTTTTGGTTCGCCATCATCGCTATTAAACTCAGTCAGTGTATCGCTAAATATCCGATATGCCGTGCAATGGTGGCTGGCATCTGAGAATTGATTTTTTATTCTTCCAAATAGTTGTTCAAATTCCTGAATGGACTTACAAGAAAAAAGAAATCCGTAAAATTTTGAACCTCTTTCTCTGAGCGTAAATTCAGTACTTTTTCTGATAGATTTCATTATTAAAAATTGTATGAATAAGAGATTAAAAATGCTGGAATTTTAATACTAATATTTAGCCTTATTTAGTCTGAATCTATCTTGTAATTCGAATAATAAACTACGATTTTCAATACCAAATTGAATCGATGATTTCTATTTTTAGATAGAAAGAAAAATCAAATAATCGAGTCATTACGTATCTTAATCAAACATTTTAATAGATATGCCATCTTTATTAAAAGCGATTAAATCGCAAGTTGGACGCAAATACATGACCGGATTAACCGGCATTGGTTTGATGTTATTTCTGATCGGGCATTTAGCTGGTAACCTTAGCATTTTCGGGAGCGCCGAAGCGTTTAACATCTACACCTATAAATTGATGAGCCTCGGGCCACTTCTTTATGTGATTGAAGCCGGTCTCGCTTTTTTCTTCTTATACCATACAGTACTAGGTGTAAGTATTTGGTGGAACAAAAGAAAAGCTCGCCCCGATAAATACGATACTTACAAAACAAGAGGTGGTGCAAGCCATCAGACGCTTGCCTCAAGGAGTATGATTTACACCGGCTCGATCATATTAATTTTTTTAGTCCTTCATATCATTCACTTCAAGTTTGGCGCAGAGTATTCAATTATTCTTGAAAATTCTGCTGCTGAAACTCGTGATTTAAGGCGCCTAGTTATTGAAGAGTTTCAAAAGACATGGATTGTTGTGGGATATGTTGGCGTACTAGCGTTAGTAATACTTCATTTGTCGCATGGATTCTGGAGTGCGTTCACATCTTTAGGAATGAAACATGGTGAGACTTCAAAAAAAGTTCAAACGGCCGCTTATGCATTCGCACTTATTATAATGCTAGGCTTCATATTTATCCCGCTATATATCTATCTAACCGGCGGTGAAGGTTCATTAATCAGCTTATAGGAACAATGGAATGAAATTAGATTCGAAAGTACCTGAGGGTCCACTGGAGCAAAAGTGGGAATCCCACAAAAAAAATATGAAACTTGTAGCGCCAAACAATCGCCGCAAGTATGAAATTATAATGGTTGGAACAGGATTAGCCGGCGGTGCAGGAGCAGCAAGTTTGGCAGAAATGGGCTACAAAGTAAAAGCATTTTGTATTCAGGATTCAGCCCGAAGAGCGCATTCTATAGCAGCTCAAGGTGGTATCAACGCCGCTAAAAATTATCCAAATGATGGAGATAGTATTTACCGCTTGTTTTACGATACTATAAAAGGAGGCGACTACAGATCACGTGAAGCTAATGTTTACAGATTGGCTGAAGTTGCCAATAGCATTATTGATCAGGCAGTAGCACAAGGCGTTCCTTTTGCCCGAGAATACTCAGGATTACTTGCTAACCGGTCATTTGGTGGAGCTCAGGTTTCCAGAACGTTTTATGCGCGTGGTCAAACTGGTCAGCAGTTATTATTAGGTGCTTATCAAGCAATGATGCGACAAGTTGAAATGGGAGGTATAGAGTATTATACACGCCATGAGATGCTTGATGTTGTGATTATCGACGGAGTTGCGCGTGGTATTATTACAAGAGATTTGGTGACAGGTGAGATAACTCGTCACGAAGCAGATGCTGTAATTTTATCTACTGGTGGCTATGGTAACGTGTTTTATCTATCCACAAATGCAAAAAATTCGAATGTAACTGCCGCATGGAGAGCCCACAAAAAAGGTGCTTTGTTTGCAAATCCAAGTTTTGTTCAGGTTCATCCTACGTGTATTCCGGTTTCCGGTGATTATCAATCTAAACTAACACTGATGAGTGAAAGTTTGAGAAATGATGGTCGAGTTTGGGTACCGCGCAAGAAAAAAGATGATCGCCATCCAAACGACATTCCTGAAGATGAACGCTACTATTATCTGGAAGAACGATATCCAAGTTTTGGTAATCTTGTTCCTCGCGATGTGGCTTCTCGAAATGCAAAAATGGTATGCGACGATGGATTAGGTGTTGGAGAAACCGGTCTTGCTGTTTATCTGGATTTCCGTGATGCTATTAAGCGTGATGGCTTGGAAACAATCAGCGCGAAATATGGCAACTTATTTGATATGTACGAGAATATCGCCGGAGAGAATCCTTATAAACAACCAATGCGTATTTTCCCGGCAGTGCATTATACCATGGGTGGTCTTTGGGTTGATTATAATCTTATGACCAATATTCCAGGCTTGTTTGCAGCAGGCGAAGCAAACTTCTCGGATCATGGTGCTAACCGACTTGGTGCAAGTGCTCTTATGCAAGGTTTGTCTGATGGCTACTTTGTATTACCGGCCACAATAGGTAACTATTTGGCTGACGTTAAACCAGGTACACGAGTTGGTACAGATCACGAAGAATTCGACAAAGCGGCAAAACAAGCTCAGGACGAAATCGACAAGTTGCTAAGTATAAAAGGAAAGCGAACTATCATTGATTTCCATCGTTCGCTTGGTAAAATTGTTTGGGACAAAATTGGTATTTCTAGAAATAAAGAAGATCTGGAAGCAGCCATTAAAGAAATTCAGGTCCTTCGGGAAGAATTTTGGAGCAATGTGTATGTGCCGGGTGAGAAGAACAATTTTAATAAATATCTGGAATTTGCATTCCGCGTTGCTGATTTTTTCGAATTAGCAGAATTAATGGCACAAGATGCACTTAATCGTGAAGAATCATGTGGTTGCCATCTCCGAGATGAGCATCAAACAGAAGACGGCGAAGCCCTTAGGAATGACAAGGATTTCTCGTATGTATCAGCCTGGGAATTTAAAGGAGTGAACGGCAAGCTGGATGCGAAACTTCACAAAGAGGCATTAAAATTTGAATTTGTTGAGCTAAAACAACGTAGCTACAAATAAGGCAGGAAATTATTATGAGTAAAAATTTCACAGTTCATTTAAAATATTGGAAACAAGCCGGACCTAAAGCGAAAGGGCACTTTGAGGAACGAACACTTGATACTGTAAACGAGCACATGTCTTTCTTGGAGATGCTGGACGTACTCAATGAGGATTTACAGCTTGATGGAATAGATCCTGTTGAATTTGATTATGATTGTCGTGAGGGTATTTGCGGATCCTGTAATTTGGTGATAAATGGTCAGGCACACGGTCCTAAACAAGGGACAGCTTGTTGTCAAGTACACATGCGAAATTACAAGGATGGTGATAAAATAACTATCGAGCCACCTCGTGCGGCAGCATTTCCTGTTATTAAAGATTTGGTTGTTGATCGTTCTGCTTTCGATCGCATTATTGAATCTGGTGGTTACGTTTCCGTAAAAACCGGTTCTGCGCAAGAAGCTAATGCCCGACCAATCGAAAAGGTAAAATCTGATTTGGCTTTCGATTATGCGGCTTGTATAGGTTGTGGGGCTTGTGTTGCTGCATGCCCTAATGCATCGGCGTCATTATTCACGGGAGCAAAAATTTCTCATTTAGCTAATTTACCACAAGGTGAAGTTGAAAAAACTCGACGAGTTGTTGCAATGGTGGAACAAATGGAAGATGAAGGTTTTGGCGATTGTTCAAACTTTGGTGAATGCGAAGCAGTTTGCCCGGCAGAAATTTCCATTTCAGCAATTGCTGAAATGCGGAAAGATTATGCTAGAGCAGTTTTTAGCTAAAAAATTGATAAAAATTCTGTAAGCAAAGCCACCTTAAAAACGGGGTGGCTTTTTGTTTTAATTAAGCGCGTCATCAAAATTTTAATAGGTACTCGAATAATCTGATTTGTTGCCGGATTTGAACATCAATCATAACAAAGTTTTTCGTTAGATTTTCATTAGTAGAGGCACCTATTGGTTGAGTAAATTCATTTCGCGAATTGAACTTTCCGCCGTTAACGCTGCAGATAGTTGATCCAAGTGTCATAATTAGTAACACCTGCAATTCCATTTTTCCAAGGAAATCCAGACTTTAAGAAAAAAATTAGGTTCTCATATAGATAATTATCTAAAAGACCGAACTTTCACAATTCAATCTCGAATCTCTAAAGATATCTGTTTCAATTTATTTTCTTACTTTAGCACTTAGCTTACTTTGGTATTTAAGCTTCTATTAAAATCATCTATTTAAATTACTAGCTATGATTAATATAAATCCTAAGAAAGTGGGACTTATTCTATTATTTGCAATTGTTATTCCGTCGCTCATCGCTTTTGTATATTTCACTCGCTATAACTACATCCCTGTGCAACTAACATTAGGGGAGTGCCGAATGGACTACACTGCGAAACCAACGTATGAAGAACGTTTAAGTCCCTTGGTGAGTGAAGAATTTCAGATAAAAGGGTGGGATATGTTAATTTGTTATGGTCAACCTGCTCTTCGTGGCAGGGAGATGATTGGTGAACGCATTGCTTATGATACGCCTTGGCGGTTTGGCGCAAATGAACCAACTCGATTTTATACCACTGCTGATGTTGAAATTGGTGGTATTTTTGTTCCAAAGGGAAGATACAGTTTGTATGCAGTACCGGGGCGGTTTGATTGGGAAATATTTATCAATACTTCAATTGCACATTGGGGTAATGACCTTTCCGCTGAAGTGCAAAGTAAGAGTTTGGGTAGTTTTAAGGTTACTCCCGGATATTTACAGGATCCTGTTGAGACTTTTATAATACAAGCTGATGAACCAGAGTTGGGTGTAGATGAACTTCTGGTTTATGTGGAATGGGAAAACACAGTATTAGAAATACCCATCAAAAACCTTGAAGAAAAAGATAAAACCGATCGAAGTTTAAAAGGGTTGATTAATAAGTATTCAGAAGAAGCTGAAGAACTTGATGCAAAGTCGGGTAATTAATTACTTAGGGCATTTACTAAAACTGCTAAATCTTCTTTAGTATTATAGATATTAGGGGAAACTCGAATAGAATCTCCACGATATGAGACAAAAAGGTTTGCTTCGGCTAATCGGGGTTTAACCTCAGCCATTGTCATAAATTCCGGTAATCTAATACCAAATAAATTGGATGCTCGAAATTTTTGGTCTTCAATCCAAAATCCATCTTCACGAAGAAAGTAAACCGCTTCATCAACTAAGTCATCGCAATATGTTTTGATATTTTCGGCTCCCAAGTAATTCAAAGTTTTTAAACTTTGAAGCAGCATAGGAACTAGAATAAAATTGCTATGTTCGCCAACTTCATACCGCAGAGCTTGCGGTTGGTAACGCTCGTTATAGTTCACCAAATTAGCAAAATTATCACTTTCAATGCGGTTAATCCAATTCTCTTCAATTGGTTTTCCTTTATCAAAGGTAGGGCTGTAATAAGCCATTCCAATGCTATAAGGCCCCAACATAGATTTGTATCCGGCTACAATTAAGGCATCGGGTTGTATCTCCTTCACATCAAAAGGCAAAGCACCTAAACTCTGAGTTCCATCAATTACTAAGCAAGCACCAACTTCATTCGTTTTTTTTCGGATGGAAATTAGATCAAACAAAGTGCCGTCTGCCCAGTGGATGTGACCACATGCAACCAATTTGGTTTTTGGATTTATTTCTTCCAAAATCAATTCATTCCAAATTTTACCTCGGTTTTCTATGACATCTGGGGCTGTTATGGTTTTTAAAATCGCACCGGTTTCTTTAGCTACTGTCATCCATGGATACACATTACTGGGAAATTGTTCATCTACTACAATGATCTCATCACCAGCTTGTAAGTGTAAATTCTTAGCCACATTTGCTAATCCATAGGAAACACTGGGGATGATAACCATACGGTTTGGTTCATCACAGTTGATGAGCTTCCCAAATTCTATTCTTAATTCATTGCTTTCATTAAAAAAATCATTGTTTGTTATATGGTTTGGTTGCAGCTTTTTTCGGATGCCAGCTATCCCAGCTTCTTCCACCGATTTCAATAGTGGAGACATGTAGGCACAATTCAGATAGGTGACTGCCGGATCAAGGCTAAAAAGGTGTTTTTGAGAATTCATGCAGTGAAAGTAGTGAAAATCAAAAGTAATGAAAGGATGGAATCAAGCACAGATACTCACTGCCATTCTATAATAGAAAGTTATTGAGCCTCGACGATTGAAAGCAAAAATATATCAGAATCCAACATTAAGAGGTTTATTTTCATTAACTGGAATTTCAAATTTATCTAGCAGTTCTATGAACTCTGATTTTGAAATTCTGAGTGTTGCTGCACCTTCGCGCAATGAAATATTCCCTCTTTTATAAAATCTGGTAACTAATACTTCTAATGCTTCGTTTTCGCAAACTCTTACTTTTTTTGATATTTGAATTACATTAGAGACCATATTTGAATTAACAAAAAATTGAGAAAATATAACAGATAATATTCCGTCTAAATACTTAGGTAGTAATCATTTAAAAAAACTAAATAATCCGAATGAAACAGACAAAATGGTGAGGCAAATAAATCTTATCACTTGTGAGTGAATCATTACTTTAATTTTTAATCTATGTCAAAAACCTGAACAATCTCGGCGAGTCATTCACATATTCAAAGCTAAAGTTTTTAGCGTTCATGCGTTTGATGAGTGGTTCCAAATCTTCTTTATGTTTCAATTCAAGTCCAATAAGTGCAGGGCCTAATTCGCGATTCGTTTTCTTCGAATATTCGAAATAGGTAATGTCATCATCAGGACCGAGAACATCTCCTAAAAATTCCATAAGAGCGCCGGAACGTTGGGGAAAATCGACAATAAAGAAATGTTTTAATCCTTCATACATTAGGTAGCGTTCTTTAATCTCAGCGGTACGGGTAATGTCGTTATTACTTCCTGAAACAATACTGACGACCGTTTTGCCTTTCAATTCATCTTTCAGAATTTCAAGGGCACTTAATGCCAAAGCACCGGCTGGTTCCACCACAATAGCCTGCTCGTTATACATTTTTAAAATAGTTCCGCAAATCATGCCTTCAGGAATAGTAATTACTCGATCGAGCACTTCACAACAAATGTCGAAGGTGATATCGCCAACACGTTTTATAGCGGCTCCATCCACAAATTTATCAATTTCAGGAAGTGTAATTATTTCACCCAATTCTATGGATTTTTGCATAGCGGGGGCACCTTTAGGTTCAATCCCAATAATTACCGTGTTGGGTGAAAGTGATTTAAAATAGGAACCTACCCCAGCAGAAAGCCCTCCTCCACCTACCGGTACCAATAGATAATCGATGTTGAAATTAGCATCATCCAAAATTTCTTTCCCAACTGTTCCTTGGCCCGCAATAATTTTTGGATCGTTAAATGGAGGGATGAACGCAGCATTTTTTTCATTGCAAAATTTAACAGCACTGGCAAAAGAATCATCAAAAGTATCACCCTCTAAAACAACCTCAACAAAATCTTTCCCAAACATTTTTACCTGATTTACTTTCTGTTCAGGCGTAGTAATTGGCATGAAAATTGTGCCATGAATTTGTTTCTTGTTACAAGAAAAAGCAACTCCTTGGGCATGGTTTCCGGCGCTCGCGCAAACTACTCCGTTACCAAGAGCTTCAGCTGAAAGGCTACTGATTTTATTAAAAGCACCACGGATTTTATACGAGCGTACAACTTGTAAATCTTCACGTTTTAACCATATTGTTGCACCGTATTCTTCAGATAGTTGAAAATTTTCCTGAAGTGGGGTGTGTTGCGCAATTCCCTTGAGGATTGCTGCTGCTTCTTCAATTTCCTGAATTGAAATAAGTTTTGATTCCACCGAATCTGCCATACGAATCTATATCTTTGAGTGAGATGCAGAATATAGGTCTTTCATAGAAACATTGAACAAAGAACATAAAACATTAAGCATTCAATTTTCTATCAGTCGTTGATCAACCCAATAACTTTTAGAAAATGATATCACACTTTTTCTTATCCTCGCTATTCGATAAACAAAAAGTGACTTGCAAATATGTTGATTCGATCCGTAAAAAGTAGTGATTTAGAAAATGTTAAAATTTTGAATGAGTCGGTCTTACCTCATGTAAATAGTATACTCATCAACGATTTTGAGGCGTTTATGAAAATCTCATCTTACTTTGTGGTTGCAGAAATAGATGGAAATTTGGCTGCTTTTTTGATCGTTCTGGGACCTGGACAGAATTATGAAAGTGAAAATTACCGGTACTTTTCTAAGAATTATTTGAGCTTTGATTATGTAGATCGGATTGTAGTTGCTGAACATTTCCGCGGAAAAGGAATTGGTAAAGCGTTGTATGAATACCTTATCGCAAATTCATTTGAAGAAAGAATAACGTGTGAAGTAAATCTAAAACCACCAAATCCTGTTTCTATTTTATTTCATGAAAAAATGGGTTTTAAAGAAGTGGGTCAGCAGTTTTCAGAAAATGGAAAAAAGTGGGTTAGCTTAATGTCATACAACAAAATTGTAAAGCTTTGATCGTTCTTTCCCATTATATTTCTCTTACTTAACGGAATAATTTCATAAATGAATCGATCAGCAGTATTCTTAATAATTGCCTTAGTAGTTAGTATATCCTCATGTAAGAAAAAAAATTTAACTGGTCCAGATCCGAATCCAGATCCAATTGAACTTACAGATTCTCCGGTTCCATATATCATAATTGATACAGGTGGAAAAGCAATTCAGGATGAGCCGAAAATTGAAGCAAGCATGAGAATTATCATAGAGAATATTCAAATATTCAGCAGTGATATTGGAATTGAGTTAAGGGGTTCAACTTCAAGACGTTTATTTGAAAAACTATCGTATGGATTTGAAACTTGGGATTCTGATGGTTCAGATGTTGATGTTTCGATTAATGGCTTGCCAGAGGAGGAAGATTGGATTCTATATGGGCCTTATAGCGATAAAACATTATTTCGAAATATGTTGGTTTTTGATTTAGCCCGAGAAATGGGTGAATATGCAAGCCGAGGTTTTTTTGCTGAATTAGAACTCAACGACGAATATCAAGGCGTGTACATTTTAATGGAAAAGATCAAACGAGATAACAATCGTTTGGATATTGCAAACCTTAGACCGGTAGAAAATGAAGGAATTGATTTAACAGGTGGTTATATCCTGAAGATTGATAAAACATCTGGAGATAATGACAATTCGGATTGGTCAGGAGACGAAGAATACACCGAAAATGTTGGATTTCGGTCTGAATATGGAGCATTTTTGACTGAACTAACTTACGAGCCATTTGGACCAAAACAAGGCGAAGAGACCTATTATTTGTACGAAGATCCCAGTGAATCTGATATTACGACTCAGCAAAAAGAATACATCAAACAATTTATATCAAACTTTGAAACAGCGGTATTCAATGATGATTTTTCAACCGCTTACAGTGATTATATAAACATTGATAGTTTTGTAGACCATTTTTTGTTAAACGAAATAAGCGCTAACCCTGATGCATATCGACTCAGCACTTATCTTCATAAAGACAGGGAAGGTAAGTTGAATATGGGGCCAATTTGGGATTTTAACATAGGTTTAGGTAACGATGGCAGGAGTATAACCGACGGTTGGATATATCAGTATAATGGGAATTACCCGGAAGATTTGTGGTTGGTTCCTTTTTACTGGGAAAAGCTGATGGACGATGCCACTTTTAAGCAAGTTGTTAAATCTCGGTGGAATGAATTAAAGAACTCTACATTCAAAGAAGAAAATTTATACGCAAAAATTGATGCTTACATTGCAGAACTCGATGCAGGTGATGCTATCAACAGAAATTATAAAAAGTGGGATGTTTTGGGTGAAGAGTTAGTTTTCAATTCATTTATTGGTGAGACTTATGAGGATGAAATCGTCTATTTAAAAAAATGGATAACAGATCGCATTAATTGGATGGACAGCGAAATTCAGAAGTTTTGATCCAATCGATTTCATCATTCGAAGAATAAGAATGAGGCTGCATTAGAAGGTCTTCTATTGTAAAATATAATTTTATTTTTGACTCAAGTTGAATCCTTTCTAACAATCAGTGTCTAAGATCAAATAAAATAAAATTTGGGTTCTGTTACTGATTTATGCATCAAATAAAGCGGATGCAGCTTTTCCGGTTTGCTTCCTTTCTTGTGTTGCATGCCTTTAGAATCCCATTATTTTTATCACAAGCCCAGATAAATAATACTACTTTTTTATAAGCAGGCTTTCTAATTCTTCAAGGCTTTTTCCTTTTGTTTCAGGTAGTTTCAAGACAATAAATATCAACCCAATTAAAGCAAAAACGCCGTATATCAGAAAAGTCATGGAGCTACCGAGTGTTGAAAGTTCCCATGGAAACACAAATTGTACACCGGCACTCACCGCTGAGTTAATGAAGCCGACAAAAGAAATGGCAATACCTCTGATTTTTAATGGGAATAATTCCGAAAAAAGCACCCACATTACCGGTCCCAAAGAAATGGCAAAACAAGCTACAAACCCGATAATACCAATTAGGATAACTCTCGGGTTCATCGATATAGCAGCGGTAATTAATTCAGATTCAAATTCTTTTGCTCTTGAAGCACCTAAAACCTCTTTGATCTCATTTTTATAATCAACATCATTCACAAAGTCGCGGCCGGCTAATTCAGCCATCTCCATCTTCACTTGTTCATTCGAGATCATTTCTAGCTTTTCTTGCGTTAGGGAATAAGTAGCTGAATTAAAGCCATAGGCCAAAAGAACCATAAAGAAAGCTATTCCACCCACTCCGATAATCAAAAGTGGTTTTCTACCCAATCGATCAATTAATGCCATTGCAATAATCGTGAAGACTAAATTTGTTAATCCAACCAGAATAGCTTGAATAAATGAGGCATCTGTACCAATACCTGACTGCTCAAAAATCATGGGGGCATAAAAGAATACAGAGTTAATACCGGTAATTTGCTGTAGAACTCCTATTACAATTCCTATGGTCAAAACAAATTTAAAGGCAGGCTTAAAAACTTCTAAAAGAGGCGTTTTTTCTTTGCCTTCATCAGCTTCCAGAGAGTCATGAACGGCCTTCATATCGAGTTTAACATCTTCCTCTGATCTAAATTTGAGCATTACTTCCTGAGCTTCTTCATCACGGCTTTTCATGATCAACCATCTTGGACTTCTTGGCACATTGAATAATCCGAAGAAATAGAAAATGGCAGGAAAAGCCTCTACACCAAGCATCCACCTCCAATTATTATCTGCAATACCCAGCATTTCTACCCACCCTGCATCAGAATTTCCTAATGAAAGGATGTAGTAATTTGAAAAGAATGCCAATGATATTCCTAATACGATATTCAGCTGATTGAACGAAACGAGCTTACCACGCGATTTCGGAGGAGCAATCTCTGCGATATACATTGGTGCTAATATCAATGAGGCTCCTACCCCAATTCCACCAAGCATTCTAAAAATCAGGAATAAAATAAAATTTGGAGCCAAGGCTGATCCAACAGCAGATATTGCAAATATAATTGCACAAGCTTTCAGTAAAATTCTCCTACCGTATTTATCACTTAGCGGGCCGGCCATAATCATAGCTAAAGCTGCCACAATGGTTAAAGAACTCACTGAAAATCCAAGTTCTATATCTGAAAGATTGAAATCTATTTGAATGAATTTGTTAACTCCAGCTATTACAGAGGCATCAAATCCCATAAGTAAACCACCAATTGCCACAATTGCGGCTACTTTTGCGGTAAAAGTGGATTGTTTGTTCATTTACTTAGATTAGATTGAAGTTGAGTGTATGAAAGAAAGTAGGCCTGAGAATAGTTTATTCATTTAAAAAAAGCCATTGATCATTTCAATCAATCTCAATACCTAATAAAGTGCTGATTATTCACATAATTTAAAGTCCATATTTAGTAAGTGAATTATTTTATTTTCTGAAACAACAGCACACGGATCAATCTGAATAATGTGCAAATCTTTATTGATGAGTACTTTTTCGGGGATAAAAGTCTCAAATAATTTTTATTTACTGATGAATAGATTTTCGAGTTCAAAGCTAAATGAGGGAAAGGCAAATTTTAATTTTTCTTAGACTATCCAATTCACGTTTTTAGAGGTGAATCTGGGTTATTAATAAATGGGGAAATTATGATAGAGCATTATATTACTTGGTGGAATGTAGAAAATTTGTTTGATGAGAAAGATGCACCGGTAGAACGTAGACCACCTAGTTTAAAACGAAAAATCAAAGCAGATCTCACAAATTGGACACTAGAAATTTTAGATCAAAAATTGATTAATCTGGCTTCGATAATTGATCAAATAAATGGGGGGAGCGGCCCGGATATTCTTGGGGTTTGCGAAATTGAAAACAAACATGTACTTGATGCTTTAATTGGAAAGTTGACGGTGAATCGTAATTACTCTGTGATTCATCATGATATGTCTGATAATCGAGGGATTGATGTGGCATTTATTTTCGACACTGACAAGTATGAATTTCAATCTGATACATTTTTTCATTATCCGGTAATTAAACGATATCCAACGCGAGAAATAGTTCAAGCAACGTTAAAAGTGAAAGAATCCGGTACCGAAATGATCTTATTAGGGAATCATTGGCCATCTCGTTCAGGGGGTCAGTACGAATCGGAGCCGTATCGAATTCTAACAGCTGAAACATTGAGTTATTTCATGGAGCGGATTCAAGAAATTAAAGGTAAAGACATTCCAATTATTGTGATGGGAGATTTCAACGACGAACCTCATAATAGATCAATGATGGAATATGCACTTAGCGTGATGGATCGGGACAAGGTTGTGTATGCACGAAACCCGGTACTATACAATTTAATGTGGGAGCTATTAGGTAGCAGACGTGGTAGCTATGTTTATGGAGGTGTGCCAATGATGATTGATCAATTTTTGGTTTCAAAAGGGATTGCTAAAAAATCCGGGAAGTTTGTTCTTGAAGAGAATTGTGCGAAACTCGAGGTTTTTAAAGGGATGCTAAAAGGCAGATATGATGAACCAATAAGGTTTGGACAAAAAGATCCAAATCTGGAAGGCTTTAGTGATCATCTCCCAATTTCGTTTGTACTGAGGGAAAAATAGATAGGTGTTAGGAAACGGAATATTTCAGTTGCACTAGTCCGTTTTCGTATTGTTTTGATGCAATTATTTTTAACGTTTGATGTTCCATTTCGGTTCCGGGAAATAGTCGAATTCCATCACCTAATAAAATGGGAATAACGGAAACGATGATTTCATCAATCAATGCGTCTTTCAATAAAAGTGAAACAACTTGCCCACCACCATCACAATAAATGTTTTTTCCGGGTTTTGATTTCAGTTCTTCAATTAGATTTTTAACGTCATCGGAATAAAACTGAACTCCGTTTTCAGCCTCTCTGGAAGATCTGGTCAGAACATAGCAGTCGAATTTTTCTGACTGTGCAAACACACCATCTGTAAGTTTCAAGACTACATCATAAGTTCGTTTTCCCACGATGTAAGTATCAACTTCGGACGTAAATTGAGTATATCCGTAATCGTTATCACCATGATCAATATTATCCAGCCAATCTATTTCATCATTTTTGGTTGCAATAAATCCATCCAAACTCATGGCTATATAGAGAATTACTTTTCGATTGCTTCCCATCAAATGTTTTTTAAACTAATTATAACTCAGATAATGCATCAAAGTCTGCTTTTCGCGCGGTCATCCATTCTTCAAAAGCTCCGGGTTTGGCACCCAATTCTTTCATTTTTCTCATTGCTGTTAAATGTGCGGCATCATTCTGTTGAAACATTTCCATACCGTGTTTTTTACTTAGCTCAGCCATTTGTTCGAATGTTTCAGCTTGGAATTCCAAATCGCAAGCGCCACCCAACTGCCTACAGGTCATTGTTTTCATAAGATCATAGATTTATTAGAGAGCTCGCAATGTACCATTCAGGTGTCTAACTCACAAAACAGGTTATCTAAGCACCTAAAAGGGGTAGGTTTCTCACTATTTTATATCTCAAAGCAAGTTCCAGACAATGGTCTATTGCTTCGATTTGGAGCGATTCATTGGCTGTAAAAATAAGTGCACGATTGCCATCAAAAGTGAAAATGTCTGAATAGAGTTGTTTAAATGTTTCTATAAGTGATGTTGTACAGACAAAATATATCCCAAAGTGATCGGCTATTTTAGAGTTCCAACCGAATCGAACCGGACTCCCGATATTTGACCTGAAACTGGGTTCGTTCCATTTTAGACTTTCTTCAAGCGTTTTCACACCTTTTGATTTTTCTGCTACTTTTTGAATCAGATATTTAAATTCCAAATATCTTAATTGTATGTCTTTCGGATAAGCAGCAGTCACTATTTCAATGCTAGTTTGACTTGTAAAAACCATGAGTATTTTCAATTAATCAGTACAAAAGTAAAGCTTTGTTTTCGAGAATAAAATCAATTAATAAGAATGCCATCTTCATCAATTATTCATCAAAATTTTGTACGAATTAGTATAGAACCTGAATTATTTAAAAGGAGGGTATTATGAAAACATCTATACGAAAACTACAAGCACTGTTATTTATTTTAGCGGTTATTTCTCTAATAATAATTATTGGGGATTTTTTCATTATTAATTTGTACACCGCTGAAATTGCTAATGATCCGAACACCATTTCTGGCTGGGAGTCTATTGTTATGATTGGCGCTATTGTATTGGGGGGATTTTTTCTTTCCTCGATGTACTGGATGTCTAATCTTGACGGAGATGGAGGAAGGTTTACACCCGCTAAAATCGCAATTATTACCTTTGGACTAATCAGCTTTTTTATTCTGTTTGCGGAAAAAGCGGTTACCAATCAGATTGGAGAGTTCATGTTAATCCAGAAAAATTTTGATGTATTAATGGGCAGATTACAGCTAATGTTTATTCTTCAGTTTATTTATGTCATTTTGATCATGGTTGAAATGTTTGCTCAGGATGAATCAGAGGCAAGCTACAAAGAATTGATGCATTCGCGAGATGTAATTGCTGCGATATCAAGTATAATTCCTGGATTAGGTCATATATACAAAGCACATTATTCAACCGGATTTGGAATTCTTGCCCTAAGTCCTATTCTTCTATGGATTGGATTGATTTTAGGTTGGGCCACTTTCGGTGTAGGACTTTTACTGCCTTTCGGATACGTTACGCTGATAGCTTGGAACGCATATAATTTAGATGATCTTCGAAAGCATCCGGTTGGAATATTGTAGTCAAATTTTAAAAACTAAATCACTCAATTCTTCTGAAACTGATACTACTTTTAATATCTAATCGGAAATCGAAGGTGCTTTTGTTAGAACAAAGGTAATTGGTGGTGAGATTATCTTGAATATTCCTTTTGATAATAATTCTATTTCTAAATTGAATTTAGCTGGATCAGCATGCATCACACAAAAAATAAATAATACCGATTTAATCAAATCGACTGCATTCATTGTACCAATTTATGCTTTTTGAAATAGCAACTTTAAAACAGAATGATCGTACGGTTTTCTTAAATATTTTTTTACTACACAAGGAGCAAATCATGGAAAAAGGTACAGGAATAGCATTTGGCATAGCAATTGGAGCAGCTGTAGGGGTTGCAATTGGCTCACTTGGACTTTGGATCGCAATTGGGATAGTTGTTGGAGTTTTATATGAAAATGGTGAATTCGACGAATGGATGGATAAATGGGAATGTAAAACTGAGGAATAACGAAATGAAGAAAATGAAAAAAGGTTCTGGAATTGCTTTCGGTATTATTTTTGGGACTGTTATTGGATTTGCTACAGATAATATTGGGTTATGGCTATCGATGGGAATTGTTTTTGGGGCAGCTTACGAAGCGAAACTTGCAAAATTAGAGCCACAACAGGAGAACGAGAGCTGAGAGCTCAAGATAAATTTTAAGCTATTGGCAGTGTAAAATGCACTGTAGTACCACGATTTACGGTACTATCCACCCAGACTGTACCACCATGTTTTTCTACAAATTCCTTGCAGATAAGCATTCCTAACCCGGTTCCTGTTTCGTTATTAGTGCCGGTAGTAGTATTTGTTTCGCTGATTTTAAATAAAGTATCAAGTCTATCCGTTGGGATTCCCACTCCATTATCTGAAACCGTAATCTCTAACAATAATAATTTGTCTAATTCTTCATTTGGCTTAATTTCAACAAGAACATCACCATTTTCAGGTGTAAACTTTATTGCATTATGTATCAAATTACGAAGCACAGTTGAAATCATATTAATGTCAGCATTAACCTTCGTTTCTTTAGGAATCTGGTTCAATAAATTTACATTTTTGTTCTTAGCCATTTGAGAATATAAGCCAATAGACTCGTCACAAATAGTGCATAATCGTTCAGTATTGGGTTGATATCTTATCGACCCAACTTGTGACCTTGACCAGGTTAGTAGATTTTCAAAAAGTGAGTAGGAATTCTTCGCACTCTGATAGATATAGCCGAGCATGGTTAATCTTTTTGATTGCTCAAAATCATCGATATCATCAAGAAGTAATTTGCTGAAACCTAAAATTGCGTTCATTGGACTTTTTAAATCATGTGCAATGATACTAAAAAACTTATCCTTAGCCTGATTACTATTTCGTAATTCTAGCTCACTTTTTTTCAAGGCTGCTTCCGCTTCTTTACGTTTTGTCACATCCACAAATGATATCAACACTTTCTCCCAGCTTTCCTCAAAACCGGGCAAAATCGTTGCTTTGATATCGAGGATCATGTGCTCCCCTGTCAATGAATGTATAGGAATAGAACTTTCAAAGATTAAATCACCAGCGATAAAACTTAAAATCTCTTCTTGAAATACAGCTAGAGAGTCTTCTGTGAAGTATTTCTGAATATTTAATGGGATTTCTTCTTTGGTTTTTACCCCAAACATCTTCAAGGTTTCTTGATTGATGTTCATCACTTTTATTAATCCCGTAACGATATTTAAATCATCAATATTGGAATCAAAGTGTTCTCTAAAATCAGTGACACCCTGCTCTTTTAATTCATCAATAAATTCTTTGGCAGCTGAAAAGTCTTCTTCCCAAATTGAGATAGGTGAGTACTCGAATAAGTATAGATTCTTTTGTTCAGATTCTTGAAGTTGCTTTGATAGCTCTTTTTTTCCCGTCACAGTATTTATCGTATTCAACTTTGATTTTGTTTCCATGCAGACCCAATGATAAACGAGTTTCAATTTAACAAATATTTACTATTGAATTGTCATCATAAAAAATCAAATAAAGAGAATAAATACGTTTGTGAAAAATCAGAATATTTGTTCAAAGCTCTGAAATTTGAATCACAAAACCGTTGAGTAATAGTTCAATTTCCCTAGCAATTCTTTTGATTGATTAAAGTGTCTTAGTTAACGTTGTTCCTTACTTCCATAGTGGGAATGCAATCAAAAAGCTCTAGCTATTTTTGGATGTTTAGTGGCAGGAGCTTGGATCCGAGTTAAATTCAGCAAAGGTTTTCACGTTTTAAACCTTAACTAAATAATCTACAACTTGCGCTTAAAACTGACCCCAAAACCCGTCTCTGCGAGTAGCATATAATTTAGAAAACTACCGGAAAGTCCTACGGGAGAAATATAAATCTAAAATCAAATCCT
>Ga0316205_10000546_pt1 | contig 67662 bp, 86 predicted proteins | sample 3monthpyrite_MG_FD_204941 | JGI IMG/M metagenome (GOLD analysis project Ga0316205, IMG submission 204941) | Microbial mat bacterial communities from mineral coupon in-situ incubated in ocean water Damariscotta River, Maine, United States -... | ecosystem: Environmental > Aquatic > Marine >...
CGTGTTGCTGCGCCGGTTGAAACAGAAGGAGGGCCTTGTGGCCGACGTGAATGACAAGGGTGAAGTGACGGTCGAGGGCGAATTCGTCGGCCGTCTGGAAGGGTTCCGGTTCCGGCAGGATGCATCCGCCAGCCCGGAAGAGGCCAAGACGCTGCGCCAGGCAGCGGTGGCGGCGCTCGCGCCTGAGCTGCATTTGCGGGCGGACCGGTTCTATAACGCGCCCGATACTGAATTTGATTTCACCGAGCAGGGCGGCCTGATGTGGGGCGACCAGGCCATCGGCAAGCTGGTCAAGGGGTCCGAGCCCCTGAAACCCGTGGCCGAGGCTTTCGTCGATGACGAGGCGGGCCCGGAAGTGATCCAGAAGGTCCAGCGCCGGTTGCAGCATTTCATCGACCGCAAGATCGCGACGCTGTTTGAACCGCTTCTGGCGATGGGCCGGGATGAGGCGATCACCGGCCTGGCGCGTGGCTTTGCCTTTCAGCTGGTCGAGGCTCTGGGCATCCTGCCGCGCGGCCCGGTGGCCGAGGATGTCAAGGCGCTGGACCAGGAGGCGCGCGGGTTGCTGCGCAAACATGGTGTGCGCTTTGGCCAGTTCACGATTTTCCAGCAGCTCTTGCTGAAACCGGCCCCGACGCGGCTGCGTCTTGTGCTTTGGGGCCTGGCCAATGGCCATGACGAATTCCAGGAAAGCCCGCCGCCCGGTCTGGTGACTATTCCCGCCGTCGAAGGGGCCGCGCAGGCCTTTTACACCAATGCCGGCTACCGGCTGGCCGGCAGCCGCGCCATCCGCATCGATATGCTGGAACGTCTGGCCGACATGCTGCGCCAGCAGGATACGCGCGGCGGCTTCGAGGCCACGGCCGACATGCTCTCGATCACCGGCATGACGCTGGAACAGTTTGCCGATCTGATGACGGGCCTCGGTTACGGTGCCGAAAAGGGCGAGCGGGTCAAGGTCAAGGCGGCCAGCGACGATCCCGATGCGCCGGCAGAAGTGCCCGGCGATGCGCCCGGCGAAACCCCGGCCCCGACGCCGCAGGAAACACCGGTCGAACAGCCGGTCGAGACGCCCGGCGAGGCCCCGACCGAATTGCCCCCGATCGAGACCCCGACCGAATTGCCCGAGATGCAGGCCGAAGCCGAAGCCCCCGAGATGGAAGTGTTCTATACCTTCGCCTGGGCCCCGCGCCGCCGCCCCAACCCACAGGGCCAGCGCCCCGGCGGTGACCGCAAACAGGGCGGCAAGCCGCGTGGCAAGGGCAAGCCGGGGGCCAAGCCGCAGGCCAGGGCCCCGCGCGGCGACAAGCCCAAATCCTATTCAGCGCAACCCAAGCGCCATGAGAAGAAGATCGACCCGGACAACCCGTTCGCGCAGGCCCTTATGGGCCTCAAGAGCGACAGCTGACCGGCGCGGCAGCCCCTCCTTCGCTGCGGCTCGATAAATGGCTGTGGCAGGCGCGGTTCTTCAAGACCCGCACCCTGGCCGCGAAAACGGTCTCGGGCGGTCATGTCCGGGTGAATGCCGCCAAGGTGCACAAACCGGCGACCACGGTGGCCCCCGGCGATGTCCTGACCTTTCTGCAGGCGCGCAACATCCGCGTCGTGCGGGTGGTGGCGCTCGGCACCCGGCGCGGGCCCGCCTCAGAGGCACAGGCGCTTTACGAGGATCTGACCCCCGAGCGGGACGATGTTCCGCGAAATCCGCGCCATGAGGGAAAGGGGCGTCCCACCGGCAAGGATCGCCGGGCGCTTGGTTCTTTCCGTCAGAGCCCGCTTGAATGATCCGTCAGAGCGGTCTAAATCCGCTCTGAACGTTGATTTGGATATGCCATGACCTACGCCGTGCTCGAAAACTGCATCAAGTGCAAATACACCGATTGCGTCGAGGTCTGCCCGGTGGATTGTTTCTACGAGGGCGAAAATTTCCTGGTTATCCACCCCGATGAATGCATCGATTGCGGCGTCTGTGAACCGGAATGCCCCGCCGATGCGATCCGCCCGGATACCGAGCCGGACATGGAAAAATGGGTCGAGCTGAACCGGAAATATTCGGAATTGTGGCCGGTCATCGTGTCAAAGAGAGATCCGCTGCCCACGGCCGAGGAATATGACGGCAAACCCGGCAAGCTGGCGCTGCTCTCGGAAAAGCCAGGCGAAGGCGGGTAAGCGATTCGGACCTTTTTTCGGCTGCCGCGCTGCAAAAAGGATCGTGCAGGCGCGGCAAAGCGCTGTAAAAACAGGGCTTTTGGGCAGTTCGCCCAGCGTCGGCTTTGAAATGGGCGTTTTTTGTGCTATATTCGCCGTCGATACACAGTCTGTGAGATAAATCCACGCGGATCTGCTGGCCGCGACCAACATCAATAGCATGACACCTCGTTGAGGAAAGCGCGTCTTTCCCCCGTGGTGTTTTTGTCGCCTGCCCCCCGGGGTTTAAGAGGAAAGACCAGAATGAGCAAATCGCGCAAACAAGATTTCAGCCCCAATGAATATGTCGTCTATCCCGCCCATGGCGTGGGCCAGATCGTGTCGATCGAGGAACAGGAAATTGCCGGGCTGGTTCTTGAGCTGTTTGTGATCTCGTTCGAAAAGGACAAGATGACGCTGCGGGTGCCGACCGCCAAGGCAACCGAGGTGGGCATGCGCTCGCTCTCCAGCCCCGATGTGGTAAAAAAGGCGCTGGAAACGCTGAAAGGCAAGGCCCGCGTCAAACGCGCCATGTGGTCGCGCCGGGCGCAGGAATATGAGCAGAAGATCAATTCGGGCGATCTGATTGCCATCGCCGAGGTTGTCCGCGACCTGCACCGCGCCGACGATCAGCGCGAGCAGAGCTATTCCGAGCGTCAGCTTTACGAGGCCGCGCTTGAGCGCCTGACCCGCGAATTGGCGGCGGTGAACGACATGGATGAGGTCGGCGCGCAGAAACGTGTCGACGAGGTTCTGACCGCCCGCGCGGCGGCCTGACCCGCGCCACAGTCCGATTGGCCCCGTCGCAGCACCTGCGGCGGGGTTTTTTCATACCAGATAGGCCGCCAGAACGCCGAGAGCTGCAATCTCGGATATCTGCTGTGACGCGCCCAGAATATCCCCCGTCTGCCCGCCGATCTTGGCCTGTGCGACCAGCGCCAGCCCGAGCGCCAGCAAGAGCGCCAGCCCAAGTGCCCAGATCGCGCCCGCCCCGCTCAGGATCAGTGCCGCGAACAGAGCCAGCCCCGCCGCAATCATCGCTGCGCCAAGCGGCGGCTGCCCGACACGCCCGGCCAGCCCGCCGGGGCGCGCCGGATCCATCAGCGCCATCAGAAAGATCATCGGCACCCGCGACAGCAGTGCCGCCGCGATCAGTGGGGCCCAGACAACGCCCGCGCCGATCAGCGTGGCCAAAAGCGACCAGCGCGCCAGGAGCGCCAGGATCAGCGCGATGACCCCATAGGCCCCGATGCGGCTGTCCTTCATGATCGCGAGCCGCCGCTCGCGGTCCCAGCCGCCCCAGAGCCCATCGGCGGTATCGGCCAAACCGTCCTCATGCATCGCGCCGGTGACCACGATCATCGCCGCCAGTCCCGCGGCTGCGGAAACCCCGGCGCTCAGCCCCGATGTCAGCCAGATTGCCAGCGCTCCGATCACGCCCGCCGCCAGCCCCGCCACCGGCCAGGCCCAGGCCGCCGCCGCGCCGCGCGTCATATCGGGCGTCCCGGGCAGGGGCAGGCGCGTCAATAGCCCGAGCGCCAGGCGAAGGTCGCCGAATACCCGGTCAATTATGTCGGTTCTGGCCATGACGCGCGGTCCTTTCGGTCGCATTCCTGTTCGCAATCGGCCATACCGACCCGGACGCGGCCTTGCAATGAAAGAGACACCAATCGCCATGACCACCGCCTTTACCACGCTTGCCGAATTCCAGGCTCTCCTGACCTCCGCCCCCGGCCCCGACAGCGCCGCGCGCGAAGGGGCCGAGGCTCGCAACGGCCAGTTGACCAAGCCGCCCGGCGCGCTTGGCCGGCTGGAGGATCTGGCGATCTGGTATGCGGGCTGGCGCGGCGATGCGCGGCCCGAAATCGCGCGGCCACAGGTGCTGGTTTTTGCCGGAAATCATGGCGTTACGGCGCGCGGCGTCAGCGCCTTTCCGGCCGAGGTCACGGTGCAGATGGTGGCGAATTTCAAATCGGGCGGGGCCGCCATTAACCAGCTCTCCAAGGCGGCGGGGGCAAAGATGGATGTCCATGCGCTGGATCTGGACCGGCCCACGGGCGATTTCACCCAAGGCCCCGCGATGAGCGAAGAGGCGGTCGTGGCGGCGCTTCTGACCGGGTGGAACGCCGTCGATGACACCGCCGATCTTGTGGTCACCGGCGAAATGGGCATCGGCAACACGACCTCTGCGGCGGCAATCGCGCACGCGCTTTATGGCGGCGATGCCGCCGACTGGACCGGGCGCGGCACCGGGGTCGATGATGCCGGTCTGGCGCTGAAAACGCAGGTCGTGTCCGAGGGTCTGGCTGCCAATCCGAGCGCCGCGAAAGACGGGCTTGAGGCGCTGCGCTGTCTGGGCGGGCGCGAATTGGCCGCGATGGCGGGCGCGATTGCGCGGGCGCGGGTTCTGGGTATTCCGGTGATCCTGGACGGGTTCATCTGCACCGCCGCCGCCGCCTGTCTGCACGCCGCCCACCAGGGTGCGCTGGATCATGCCGTGGCCGGGCATCTGTCGGCCGAGGGCGCGCATCGCGCAATCCTTGAGCAGATCGGAAAAGAGCCGCTCCTGTCGCTTGGCATGCGTCTGGGCGAAGGTTCGGGCGCGGCGCTGGCGATCCAGATCCTGAAAGGGGCCGTGGCCTGTCATTCGGGGATGGCGACCTTTGCCGAGGCGGGCGTGGCGGCGCGCGAGGGCTGATCCTCATCAACCTCGTCGCGGGTCATGGAGTCGGGCAGCTCGGCTGCGTGCAGCTGCGTGGCCAACGCGGTTTCCAGCGTGTTGTTCAACTCGCGCGCGCGGGCCACGTATTCCTCGTTTTCGGCCAGCGGCGTGCCCGGTTTCCAGAGCTCCGCCAGTTCGCGCAGCACCTGCCGGTCATGGCGGTAAAACGCCTGTTCGACCTCATGGGCCTCGTATTCCGTCAGCCCGGTATTTTCCAACACGTAGCGCGCGGCGCGCAGGGAGCCGTCGAACATTTCGCGGATAATGTCATTGGCCCCGGCCTGAAACAGCTCGTAGACATGCACCCGGTCAAAGGCGCGCGCCACGATATGCAGATCGGGCCGGCGCTGGCGCGCATAGCGCACCAGCCGCTTGGCGTCCTCCTTGTCATCCACGGCCACCACCAGAACCCGGGCCTGATCCAGCCCCGCCGCATGCAGCAGCTCGGGCCGGGTCGGATCGCCGAAATAGCCGTGATATCCGAACCGGCGCATTAGCTGGATCGTCGGCAGGTCATTGTCCAGCACCACCGTGCGCTTGCCGGTCATCTGCACCATCCGGTTGACCACCTGACCAAACCGCCCGGTGCCGGCGATGATGATATCCTCGGGGCTGTCGATCTCGTCCTGGACGGCCTCATCCTCGGCTTTCTCGGCAATGTAGGACACCAGAATATTGTAGAAGATAAAGACAAGCGGCGTCAGCAGCATCGACAGGGCGACAACCAGAAGCAGCACCTCGACCAGCGCATCGGGCAGCACATCCTGCCCTACCGCAAAGGAAATCAGCACAAAGCCGAACTCGCCCGCCTGCGCCAGGCCCAGCGTAAACAGCCATTGGTCATGCCGGCGCAGCCCATAGGACCAGCCGATCACAAAGAGGATCATCCCCTTGACGATCATGACCGCCAGCGTCAGCCCGGCAATGACGGCAAAGTTGGAAAACAGCGCGCCGAACTGAATGCTGGCCCCGACGGTGATAAAGAACAGCCCCAGCAGCAACCCTTTGAAGGGTTCGATATTGGCCTCAAGCTCGTGCTTGAATTCGGAATTGGCCAGCACCACACCCGCCACAAATGCCCCAAGCGCGGGCGACAGGCCCACCAGCACCATCAGAAACGCGATGCCCACCACGATGATCAGCGCCACGGCGGTATAGATCTCGCGCAGGCGGGCCATATGGATGAATTGAAACAGCGGGCGGGTCAGAAACTTGCCGCCGACAATCACGGCTGCGACGGCCGCGATGGTGATCAGCGTGACGCCCCAGCCGGGCAATCCCTGAACCAGTGACATGCCGGCCTCGGCGGCGGCCTCCGCCTCGCTCGCGGGGCGCTGGATCGAGCCGTCGGGGGCAAAGGCGGCGGGTAAGGGCGTGGCCAGCAGCGGCATGATCGCCAGCATCGGGATGACGGCGATATCCTGCGTCAGCAATACGGCGAAGGAGGACCGCCCGCCCGTGGTCCGCATCAGCCCCTTTTCGGTCAGCGTCTGCAACACGATCGCGGTCGAAGACAGCGCAAAGATCAGCCCCACCGCCAGCGCCGACTGCCAAGGCAGCCCAAGCGCATAGGCCCCGGCACCTATCGCTGCGGTCGAAACCACCACCTGGCCGGCACCCAGGTGCAACAGCTTGTCGCGCATATCCCAAAGCCCGCGCGGGTCCAGTTCCAGCCCGATCAGGAACAGCATCATGACCACGCCAAATTCAGCGAATTGCTGCAGGGCATGCGGATCGACCCCCATCTGGAACAGAATCGGCCCGATCGCGATGCCCGCTATCAGATAGCCCAGCACCGACCCCAGCCCCAGACGCACCGACAGGGGCACCGCGATGACCATGGCGGCAAGATACAGCGTGGCCTGGAAAAGAATGCTGTCCATCGGGTTCATCCGGTCTCCTTTTCTTCGGTCAGACGGGCAGGGGCGCGTCGGTCTTTGGCTGATCCATGACGATCTGTGATTGCACCCGCGCGACATCCGCGTGCGGCAAGAGCTGCCCATGGATCAGACGGTGCAGGGCCTGCAGATCGGTGCACCAGACCCTGAGCAGGTAATCAGCCTCGCCGGTCAGGGTAAAGGCGGCGGTGATCTCGGGGGTGTTGCGCACGAGGGTGGCGAAACTGCTGTCGACCTCGGCGCTGTGGGTGCTGAGCTGCACCTGCACGAAGGCCTGGACATGCAGGCCCACGCCCTCGGGTGAAACCACGGCGCGCGCGCCGGTCACAATGCCCGCGTTTTCCAGCCGCTGCCGCCTGCGCCCGGCCTGACTGGGCGACAGGTTCAGCATCTCGCCCAGGTCCTGCACCGTCAGTTGCGCGTTGTCCTGCAGGGCCTTGAGAAGGCGGCGATCCGTGATGTCCATCATCTGCGCAATCCTCGCGCAATATTCATGATAGGCGCGAATAATTCGCGCTGAAACAGCTATAGCACCGTTCTTTCGCGCAAACAATGTGAAAGGCGTGCGGTATTGTCGCCAAGCGAGCAGAATCAATCAGGAGACACCCCATGGGCCCCTTCCCGCACAGCGCCCCGCGCGCTACGATATCGGCAGAAAACCCCGCCGGGACCGACGGGTTCGAATTTGTCGAATTCGCCCATCCCGATCCGGAGGAACTGCGCAGCCTCTTTCGCAAGATGGGGTTTGCCCATACCGCGACTCATAGACACAAGGTCATCGAGCTGTGGCAGCAGGGCGATGTCTCCTATCTGCTCAATGCCGAGCCGGGCAGTTTCGCGGCGCGATTTGTTGAAGAACACGGGCCCTGTGCCCCCTCGATGGGCTGGCGCGTTGTCGATGCGCACCACGCGCTGGATCATGCGGTGTCGAAGGGGGCCGAGGAATATACCGGTGCCGACAAATCGATGGATGTGCCCGCGATCAGGGGCATCGGCGGAAGCCTGATCTATTTCGTCGACCAGTATTTCGACCGCTCGGCCTATAACGCCGAATTTGACTGGATCCGCGACGCCCATCCGCAAGGCGCGGGCTTCTACTATCTCGATCACCTGACCCACAATGTTCACAAGGGCAATATGGATGTCTGGTTCAAATTCTACGGCGATCTCTTCAACTTCAAGGAGATCCGGTTCTTCGATATCGAGGGCAAGTTCACCGGCCTGCTCAGCCGCGCCCTGACCTCGCCCTGCGACCGCATTCGCATCCCGATCAACGAGGATCGCGGCGAAAAGGGCCAGATCGTCGAATATCTCAAGCGTTACAAGGGCGAAGGCATCCAGCATATCGCGGTGGGAACCGAGGATATCTATGCCTCGACCGACCAGATCGCCGAAAACGGCATCAGGTTCATGCCCGGCCCCCCCGCCGCTTATTACGACCTGTCCTACAGCCGTGTTCATGGCCACGACGAGCCCAAGGACAAGATGATGAAACACGGCATCCTGATCGACGGCGAGGGCGTGGTGGATGGCGGCGAAACCCGGATCCTGTTGCAGATCTTCTCGAAAACCGTGGTCGGCCCGATCTTCTTCGAATTCATCCAGCGCAAGGGCGATGACGGCTTTGGCGAGGGCAATTTCAAGGCGCTGTTTGAAAGCATCGAGGCCGATCAGATCCAGCGTGGTGTGTTCGACACCGAAAAAGCCGGCTGATGGGTCCGGGCAGGGGGGACCTTTTGCGGGCCTCTGCCAAAGGCTTCTGTCTCGGGGAGGGGGCAGAAGCCTTTTTTATTTGTCGAAACCGGTTTCGGCTGCCATGACGGGGCAAACACCCCTCAGATGAGTGCCCGTTATGAAACGATCCGAGATCAACCAGATCATGGCCCGCGCCGATGATTTCATCCGTTCCTTCGGCTTTGTGCTGCCGCCTTTTGCCTATTGGACGCCCGATGAAATGCGCGCCCGCCGTCCACAGATCGAGGCCATCATCCAGGGACGGATGGGCTGGGACATCACCGATTACGGGCAGGGCGATTTCGCGGCGCTCGGGCTTTTTCTCTTCACACTCAGAAATGGCCGCCAGGCCGATCTGAAAAAGGGCAAAGGCATGTGCTATGCCGAAAAGCTTTTGATCTCGCGTCAGGATCAGCTCAGCCCGATGCACAGCCATTACCTCAAGGCCGAGGATATCATCAACCGCGGCGGTGCCAGGATGGCCATAGAGCTCTACGGCTCCGCCCCCGATGGCAGCTTTGACGAGACGGCAGGGGGCACCGTCTTCTGCGACGGCATCGCGCGCGAATTTCAACCCGGCGAGGTGCTGCTGTTTCAACCGGGCGAAAGCGTCACGCTGATGCCCGGCGACTGGCATGCGTTCTGGGGCGAGGGTGGCGATGTCCTGATCGGTGAAGTTTCAACCGTCAATGACGACGAAACCGATAACTGGTTCCGCGATCCCATCGGCCGCTTCTCGGATGTCGAGGAAGATGAGGACCCCACCCATCTTCTGGTCTCGGACTACGCCCGCTATTTTTAACGCCCCCCCTTCATCTTGGCGAAAAATACCTCGGGGGTGCGGGGGCAGTGGGGGGGAGCGGAATAAATTGGAATGGTGTGCGCAAGCTAAATTGGAACGGGTGATCGGGGGCGTCTTGGTAGAGCCTTTGTTTTAAGGGAAACAGCCCAGGCGCGAAAAATTGGCGAGTTGGGAAGAACGGAACAAAATAAATTTGAATACGCCCACGCGCGGCCAGCTGGTGCCAAGGCCGGACACAAACGGCTCACCATTCGTGCATCGAGGCGACCACGCGCCCGATGCTGGCCAGCTCACCGTCGCCCAAATTTACAATGATCGGATCGAATTCAGAATTGTGACTGCACAGGTTGACGTGATCCTGGGGCAGTATCTGGAGGCGTTTGATCAGGAGATCGTTTCCGAGCCGGAACACATAGGTGACGCCATCGCGCATCTCGGTGTCGGTGGTGTCAAGCACCGCGAGATCGCCATCTGAAAGGCGCGGTTCCATGCTGTCCCCAGAGACGCGGACAACGGCCAGATGATCGGGGTTGAGATTGCGGCGGCTAAGCCAACGCCGCGAAAAGGCGTAGTGAGCGATGATATTTTCATCCGCCGCCGCCCGGCCCTTGCCAGCCGAAACGTCCACATCGAAGCGACGCACGGGGGCAAAATCTTCCATACCTTCTGGAGGAACGTAGCTAACGGCGGGCTTTTCGGAGAACCCGCTAGGCACCGGGCCACCCACCTGGTCGTCCAGCAGCCAGTTCATATCGACAGTAAATGTTGCTGCAATGGATTGCAGGAACTCGTGGTCCACGCGCTGTTTTCCAGTTTCGATGTTCTGTATTTTGGTCTTCGGAACACCCAATTCATCAGCGAAATCGCCTTGAGACAACCCCAGGCCGTTCCTTATACTGCGAATTTTTCCATACAAATCAGGCAATTGCCATAAATACCCCGAATCATCGTAAAAAATACTTGCAGTAAGCAGTATCATTTACGATATTGACCTTGCAACAGACAACGCAAGCAGCATTGCGAGGCAAATATGGCAGTAAAAATTAATTTGTTCCAGCCCGGAGCGATCCTTCATGAAGTGATCGACGGTGCGTTGCGCTCGGCGGGGTCGAGCTTTGACGCCTGGTGCCGCGAAAACGGGGTGCATCCCAGCACCGCGCGGAATGCCACTTACGGTCAGTCGGGCGGTGATCGTGGCGCTGAATTGCGCCGCAGGATCATCAACGATGCGGGCCGCGACCTGGTCGAGGTGGCCTATTCCCGGCGCATGATCCTGGAGGCCCAGAAGCTGGGCGGCGGGGTGGCGGCATGACAAGTCACAAACAGATGGTCAGCGATGCGGACAAGGATGACGCGCTGCGGTCCTTTTCCGACAAGGAAACCGTTCACTACGCGATGAGCCTTTTGCTGGGTGTGACAGACCCGGAAGCCCTGCCGACGCTGGCCTATGCGGCCAACCGGATCAAGCAGTATTCGGATGACCTGATCCGCGCCTCGTTTGAGCGGGAGTGCGGATGATGAGCCATGTTCCAATCTATATCGATGCGGCGGCGTTCGAGGCGCATATGGCGGCGGCGGATCAGATCGTGAAAGCGCTTGAGATCGACCGCGCCAAGCCTGCCGATGTGGCCCACGCGCTGGCGCATGCCTATGGTGAGGCGCTGGGCATCTACGCGATGACGGGGGCTGCCAGCGACCAGATCGAGGCGCTGGGGCGCGTGGCGCAACGGGCCAGCCAAAGTATGGCGTCCCGGATCGTGGCCGATAGCTGCGAGGGATCGGCATGAGCGCGAGTTTCGACATCTATGTGCGACATGGCCGGGGAACGGTCTTGCGTGACGGGGTCGCGGTTTTCGGGCCGACAACTCTCGCCCAGGCCGAGGAAAAGCGCGATGCGCTGATCCGGGAAGCGCGCATGAGGCTGCGCCCCTGCATCACCTGCGGCACGGAAATCAAGAGCGAAGGACCACATCACAGGATGTGCCACCCCTGCCGCACCAGGGGTGGTGCGGAAGATTACGGGATGATCTGAGGGATGGGGCAGGCCTTGAGGAAAATCGAGCAGGACGGCACAGATGTGCCGGGGTTCCCAGATGCGCCGGAGAAGCGCATTGGGGTGCCGCAAAATAGAGGTTCCTTTGACGTGGCGATTGGCCGGTCAAAGGAACCGGCAAAGGAACCTCAAAGGAACCCGGAAAAATGGGTTTCGGCAGAGGTTGTCGTTTCACTCTCCGATGTTTCTGAACGAATGGTCCGCAAGGCCCTTGCAAAGCGCTTCTGGCGTGGCTGCGATCTGCTAGTGCGCGAAGTGCGCTCCGGGCGAGGCCGGGGCGGCAAGACGCTCCAGGTGCATGTGGACAGCCTGCCCGCCGATCTGCGCGCGGCCTGGTATCTGGAGCGCGGGATCGTCTTGCATGAGCGACCTGACGCGGAGACCGGCGACACGGTTCTTGTGCCTGATCAAGCCTACCAGAATGATGCGAAGTTCGAGGCCGATCTGGCGCAGGCGCGTTGGCGGCATGAGGTGATCCGGGGCGCGCTGATCCACGCAAAGGGATCACCTGAGCGGGCCGAGCTGGTTGAGGCGCTGGCGGCAGAGGCGCGCCTTTTCCCGAACGGCACCCGCAAGGCGGTGACCCGGCAGACGCTTTACAACTGGATTGCGGCCTTTGAAGCCGATGGGCTGCACGGCCTGATCCGCAAACGGCGCGCAGATAACGGCGCGAAACGTCAAAAGATCAGCCGGGCCTGGGATGCTTTTTTCAGCGCTCATATCGGTGGCGCTGAACAGGCGCAGGTGGCTGATGATCTGACCAAATATATCCGGTCGCTCTGGGCGGCGGGCGAGCGCGGCTGGCGCGCCATATCCGAGAAGTCCACGACCCGGCTGATTGAGATGTCGCGCGAATTGCGGGTGGTCGAGTTCGAGGCGCTGGAGTTGGGCCGGTGTGGTGACACTGGCCGTGCAAAGACGCAGTTCGGTCTGTGCCATGTCAGCAGGCGCAAGGTGGAAGGCGAGCGCAGCTATGGGCTGATCGCCATCAAGGACAAGGACAACGCCACCTTTCAGGACAAGTTCTCACCATCGGTTCTGCGCGGTTATGACGGCATCATGCCGCGCCAGATCGTCGTCGGGGACGTTCACCCTGTTGACGTAATGATGCGCCGCCCGGATGGGTCGGTGGTCTATCCCAAGGCGATTGCCTGGTATGACCCGGTCACCAACGAAATTCACATGACCTTCGCCCTGTTGGAGCCCGGTGAAGGTATCCGGCGCGAGCATGTGGCGCAGAGCTTTCAGGCGATGGTCGAGGATTGGGGCCTGCCGCAGATGCTCTATCTCGACAATGGGTCGGAGTATTCCTGGGATGCGATGATCGGCGGGTTTACCCAGCTGTCAAAACTGACGAGCGGCGCGGTGAAGGTGTTCGATCTGGATAGCGACAAGACCGTTGCGGCGCGGGTCGCAAGTGGCCGCGATGCCGTCATTCGGTCGCGGCCCTACAATGCCAAGGGCAAGCCCGGCATCGAGGGCGCGTTCGGCAATATCGAGCAGGTGTTTTTCGCCACCATTCCAGGCTGGACAGCTGGTGAGCGGATGAACAAGAAAACACACGCCAAGGGCAAAGACCCCATCGCCTTCCCCGGTGATGAGCGTGACTTTCTGGAGACCGCAGGCAAGACGCTGGAGTGGTATCACAAGCGGCCCCAACACGGGCGGCTGGCAGGGCGCAGCCCGAATGAGGCCCTGAGCGGGTTCATCGACGCGGGCTGGGGAAAGACGGTTCTTTCACGGCCAGAGGTTCTGGCGCTGGCCTTTGCTGAGGTGGTGGAGCGGGTGCCGGATCGGGGCCGCGTCAGCTACACGCCACGACGCGGCGAGACCATCCAGTTTTATGCTGACGAGTTGCTTGGGCTGGATCGCAAGATCACGCTCAGGGTGCCCGCATTCAACCCTGAATTTGTCTTCTGTTTCGATGGCGATGAGCTGATTTGCCAAGCCTTCCCGGAGCGCGCCTTTGGCGTTCTCGATCCGCGCGGTGCCGCCGAGGTCAACCGCCGGGGAAAGGCCTTCCGCCGCCAGATCGCCGAGAAGCGCGCACATGTCGCGCTCTTGTCGCTGACCGACGAAACCGAACGCCACATCGCCCATATGCCCGACGCCCCCGAGGCCCCGGTCGCCGCCGTTGTCGATGCCGGGATCATTGATCGCCTGGCCCGCCTGGCGGGTGAGGATCGCAGGCGAGCCCTGAGCGACGCCGAGGAAAGCCGCAAACGGCAAGCCGTGCAGCAATGGAAAACCAGGCCGATTGAGGCGCTGGAAAACTTCACATTCGCAGAGGATGAGCATGAGTGATTTCGTTGAAACCGTGATGGCCGGTCAGGCCCGCGCCATGTGTGAAGCCGTAATGGCGGCCCCGCGCTACAGCCGCCTGGGTCAGATCACCGGAGACCCCGGCACCGGCAAGACCGCCGCCACGCTCTGGCTGACAAGGGAGCTGGGCGCGGTTCGCGTCGAGGCATGGGCGGGTATGAAGGAAAAGACCATGCTCCAGGAGCTGGCCCTGGCCTTCACGCGCGCCGGTCATCCGGTGGACGAAACAGGCACATCCAACACGCTGATCCAACGCCTTATTCGATGCGGCGTTGGCGGGCGGCTGATCATTGTCGATGAGGCCAATCACCTTAAATGGCCGACGCTGGAGATGTTGCGCTCGATCTCGGATATCGGCGGCGCTGGCCTTGTGGTCGCGGGCACCGACCTGTTGGCCAAGAAGTTCACGCATCCAAATATTCGCATCTTTCTGGAGCAATTCCGCCAGCGCGTCGGCACCAAGAAGGTGGTGATGCAGCCGGTGACCGAGGCCGGGGAGATGGCCGCTTATGTGCTGGCCCCGCGCTTTGGTCAGATCACCAAGGTGAGCGCCAATGCGTTCCTGCGAAAGACAGGCGGCAACTGGCGCTTTGCCGTGGCGCTGGCCGATGCCTGCGCCCGGCTGATGGAAAACGAGGGCATCGCCCAACTGGATGAGCGCGTGGTGGAAACCGCCGCCGCCTGGATGGCGGGGCAGAGCTGACAGGTAACGAAGAACCCAAAACAGGCAGGAGGACGAGCATGTATTCTGAAACTGAGACCGAAATCGCAATCACGCCAGACACGGTGCTGGCCGTGTTGCTGACGATGGAAGGCGCGGGCGCTGGCCTTAGGGCCGAGCAGCTGGTGGAGGTCATCACCGGGCGCGACAGCACGGCGCTGTCCGAGCGCCACCTGCGCCAGTCAATCACCGAGCTGCGCATGCGCGGACACCCTGCCTGCGCCACGCCCGATCACGGCTATTTCTGGGGCATCACCGAGGCTGAGATTTGGGACACGGTGCGCAACCTGACGCGCCGGTCGCTGACCGGGCTGACCCAGGCCAGCCGCATGACGGGGCAGACGGTTCAGGAGCTGGCCGGGCAGCTGCAACTGGAGCTGGAGGAGGCGCAAAATGCGTGAGCCGGAAAACAAGACAATCGAGCATAGCTACACCTATGACCTGTCGGCCAGCGGTGGCCCCGCAAGCATCACCGCCGAGGAGCTGACCCAGCTGGCCGCAGAGGCCAAGGCGAAGGTCAAGGCCAAGCGCATGGGCTGGTCGATGCTGAGCCACCTGGAGGTGCTGGCGCTGGCCTGGTTTGCCGATCTCTTTCTTGAGGATGGCCAACTGCCCGACCCCGCCCCGCCCCAACCCGAACCCACCGTCATTTCACAACTTTGAGAAAGGAAAAATCATGGCACCACGCAAGATGAAATCGGCTGGCGCAAACCTGCCCGTGCCTCAGGATGACAGCGAGGCCCGCGAGGCCATCCGAGAAATCGGCGATCTGAACCGGGACGCGCTGCGCCTTGAGGCCGAGATGAACGACAGGATCGCCGCTCTGCAACAGGAATACGGCGCGCGGGTCGCGCCGATCCGCGAGGCGGCGCTGGCCAAGCAGGAAGGTCTCAAGATGTTCTGCGAGGTCAACCGCGACCGCCTGACCAAAGGGGGCAAGGTGAAGTTCGCGCGCTTCGCCACCGGCGAGATCAGCTGGCGGCTGCGACCGGCGAAGGTGACCATTCGCGGCAAGGACGGCGTGATCGCCGCCATCAAGGCCGCGCGGCTGGGCAAGAAATTCCTGCGCGTCAAGGAGGACGTGAACAAGGAGGCGATGCTGGAGGATCGTTCCACGGCGGCGGCGCTCAGCGGCGTCACCATCGGATCGGATGGTGAGGATTTCATTGTCGAGCCGTTCGAGACCGAGCTGAAAGAGGCATCGTGAAGTGAGATCGCAGCGACGGATCGGTTAAAGCAAACGTTCGCTGAGGCATTCCCGACAGGCTTTCTCACCCAGTTCACGGCTGGGAACCGATCAGAGGGATTGCCCCGCAGTGGCGGTGTATCGGGGGGCTGCGCCGGTCCTCAACTTAGCCCACTGGCAAAGCTCCGAACGTGATCGGGGCAGGCATCTTAAACCCAAAGGCCATTCGGCCAAAGACAGGAAAGAAACAATGACGAAAGCAGAACTGATCAAGGCCATCTCGGATGACACTGAAATTCACGGTGCCGTGGTAGAAAAGGTGCTGGACGGGCAGGCCCGCGTGGCCTCCAAATGCCTCGGCGAAGGCGCGGACATGACAATCCCCGGCATCATGAAGCTGGGAACCAAGGCGCGCGCCGCCCGCAAGGGCCGCAACCCCGCGACCGGGGCAGCCATCGATATTCCCGCCAAGACCGTTGTGACCGCCAAGCCGCTCAAGGCACTGGCCGATCACGTCGCCTGACAAGGATGGCGGCAGGGGGTGTGGCAGCGCCCCGAACCGCCCGCCGCCGCGCCCCGATCCTCCCCAAAACAAACGGGGCGCGGCGGCATCAACTTGAGGAGAGAGACATGGCAATTGTGAAGATCGCGCCGTTCGAGAATGTGAATGCACAGGGCAGTGGTATCGCCATGAGCCTGAGCGAAACGCGCGCGGGCCAATACATCCGGCTGAGCGTCACGTTGGCCGCGCAAGAGCGCTATTTCGATGGCCCCGTCACCGAGAGCGACGCCATCTCGCTGGAGATCGATGACGCCGCTGGCAAGAACCACCTGATGAGGATCGCCCTGGCCGATCCCAACACCCACGGCGCGATCCCGTTTCTGAAATCGGTCAAGGGCAGCATCTATGTCAAACTGATGCCCTGGAACCAGGTTGCAAGCGGAAAACGCCCGGCAAAGGCGATGATGGTGGCCGCGCAACCAGATGCGAATTCGGTGCTGGTCAAGCTGCCGGAATGGGCGCGACCGCCTGCCCGCAAGCTGCATCAGGGCAAGAGCATCATGGAGACATGCTGACATGGCTGAGATCGAGATCACCACAAGCGGAGAGATCAAGCTGGCGGGCGATGTGGTCGGTCAGATCACCTGGACGCGGCCTTATGTCGAAAGCGAGGTGGCAGCTGTATTCTACATTGGCGAAGAAGATTGGGGCGACCCATACGAATGCTCAGGCTGCATTGAGCGGCAGTCGCTTTTGGATCTGGCCAAGGAAGCCTGTGAGAAAATCAACGCCATTGGATTGAGAGTTCAGAGCCGCCTTGGGCTGATGCGTTGGGAAGATGATCAGCTGGATGGCCATATCCGGGAAATGCGTGCGATCTCTGATGAGGTGGAGTTCGAGACATGACCCCCGCCTATGTCACCCCCGATCAGATCGCTGCGATGGCCGGTGTCACGGAAAAGCATGTGCGCCGGATGATCGGCCGCGCACGGGGAGCGGGGCCATATCTGAACCCGCTTTGGTATGGCACCCGAATGCAGGTCAGCATCGGCGAATGCGGCCCCGAGGTCGCGTTTGCCACACTGCCGGATCACATCCGCGAAGCGTTCGTGATGCAGGACCAGGAGGAGCTGCCGCTGCCCCCCCCCCGGCGGAACAAATTAAATTTGAATGAGAGTTCACCCACCCAACTGCACTGACCCGGAAAGCCCCTGATATGGCCCGCCCAAAAACCGCCTCCACATCCCGCCGCACCTCCGATCTGGCAATGATCCACATCGCCGCCAAGCGGCTCTTTGGCGATACCTCGAAAGGCGCGGACGGGCGGGAAGCCTATGAGGATTGGCTGGCGCGGCACACCGGCAAGAGATCGGCGGGCAAGCTGACCACGCCCGAGCGCATCGCGCTGATCAAGACGCTGCGCGGCGAGGGCCTGATCCCCGAGCGCGAACGCGGCGGCATTGGTCAGACGCAATCCGGTGACGAGCGCCCCACCTCGGCGCAATGGGCGAAGCTGGGCGGGCTGGCCCGGTCGATGGGCTGGGAGAAGGGGCTGGAGGATAGCCGGTTGCGGTCATTCGTGGTGCGCACGGCCAAGGTGAATTCGACCAGGTTCATTACGCGCGCGCAGGCCAGCAAGGTGATCACCGGGCTGGAGGAATGGGTGCGCCAACGCCGGGAGGCAAGCGATGCCTTATGATCCGGTGATGAACGCGGCCATAGCCGAATATGACAATAGTTTCAATTTTCCCTACTGGAATTTGGAGGAACGCATGGCCGCGCGCGCCGCCGTGCGAGGCTTGATGGTCCGACTTGGGCGGTATGATGAATTCTGTGTGGCGCTGGACGTTCATGAGGGGAGAAGCCCTGATGCAATGCCCTAAATGCGGCGGGCGCGGCTACTGCTACGCCACCAAGCCAGCCGGGACGGTGAAACAGCGATACCGGCGCTGCCGCATATGCGGCCACCGGTTCAGCACCTGGGAAGAAATCGAAAACCGCGAGTTGCGCGGATATGAAGCGAAGCCGAAGGATGCCGGGCTTTTTGGCAAGCCCTCGGGGCAGAAAGGACAGTAGCCATGCGCGTTTTAATCGGATGTGAAACCAGCGGCATGGTGCGCAATGCCTTTCTCGCGCGGGGGCATGATGCATGGTCCTGTGACCTACTGCCCGCCGATGACCGATCCAACCGGCACATGGTCTGCGATATCCGCGATATTCTGGATTGGGGATGGGATCTGCTGGCGGTCATGCATCCGCCATGCACCCGGCTCTGCAATAGCGGTGTGCGCTGGCTGCATCGCCCGCCGAAGGGGCGCAGCCTGGCCGAGATGTGGGCCGATCTGGATGCGGGCGCGGCGCTGTTCTCGGCCTGCTGGAACGCGCCGATCCCCCGCATCGCGGTCGAAAACCCGGTGATGCACAAACATGCGAAGGCCAGGATCAAGAATTTCGAGCCCGCCGCCCAGACAGTTCAGCCTTGGTGGTTCGGTGATCCCGCGTTCAAGGCGACAGGGCTCTATCTGCGCAACCTGCCACCCTTGATTGCCACCAATCGGCTGGAGCCGCCAAAGGCGGGCACCGGTGCCCACAAGAAATGGTCGATGATCCATCGTGCAAGCCCCGGCCCGGACAGGTGGAAATTGCGCTCGGCCACGTTTCCCGGATTGGCGCAGGCAATGGCCAATCAGTGGGGTGCATATATGAATGAGGAGATTGCAGCATGAGCAAATGTCTTTGCCCAAAGGCCGTGCGCGTCGCCGAATTGCTGGCACCGCTGGCCACCGGGCGTTTGCCTCAGGAGGTGCTGCATCTGGACGGCGAAACAACTGCTATCGTGGTCGAAATCTGCGGCACCGATTACGTTCTGAGCATGTCGGAGTTGCCCCGCCAACGGCCCCGGCCCGCAACAAATTGACCGATGAGGAGGCGCGCTGATGTCGCAACCATACGCAACCGAAATTTCCAATCCGCACCGCGACGACTACTGGAGCTGTCCCGGTTGCTATCATGATCTCGGCGATGTTGGGCAGGGCGAGCACGAGTGCCCGTCCTGCAATCGTATGGTCACCTGCACGATTGAGTTTGAACCGGCTTGCCATAGCGAGTTGTCGACTGCCGCTGAGGATGAAGAATGACCATCGCCGAGCAAGCCCTCACACGCGCCCTGAGCCGCCGCCTGGCGCGGTCTGTGGTGATCAAGGACGCCGATGCGTTTCAGGCGCTTTTCGGCCAGCTCCAGACGGCGCTCACGAACGCCTGGGATGAGGCCATGCGCGAGGGCATCAGCGCTGCGCTCGACCGCCTGCGCGACCTTGGCCCCGGTGCCTTCACCCAAGAGGACGGCGCGGCGATCCTGCGCGTCCTGGAGGGATCGGTGGGGGCCGAGGCCCTGCGGGCCGCCATGCGGGAACCGGTCATCAACCTGACCGATGCGCTTTATCGCGTGGGGGCCGAGGAGGTCGGGCAGGCCACCGGCGTGGCCATCGCCTTTCAGCGTCCCGATCTCGATGCGCTGGACGTCTTGAAAACCGGCAACCTCTTTTGGATCGGCGACAGTTGGAACATCCGCCACCAGCGCGTTTTCGCGGAAGCGCTGGAGGCGTATTTCACCGAAGGGTTGAGCCGTCAGGATTTGGCCGAGAGGTTCGCGCGGGACTTTGCCGGGCTGACCGAACGCAGCCGCGCCTATTGGCTCAACATGGCCGATCACACCGCCAGCCGCACCCGCGAGATCGGGCGCGTGACCGGGTATGAGCGCGCCGGTATTGCCCGCGTTCAGGTGCGCGCGCAGCTCGATGAGCGCACCACGCGCATCTGTCGGCAGATGCATGGCCGTGTGATCAAGGTCAGCGCATTGCGCGCCCAGGCCGATGCCTGGTTGGAGGCGACCAGCCGCCGGGATCAGCCTGCCGCCTATGCCGCCTGGACGATGCATGGGAGCGAAACTGATTTCAGCACCACGCGCAGCTCGGAGCTGCCCGGTGGCACGGCAGGCCCGCAATACCATTTCCGGTGTCGCACGATCACGGTGGCCTATTTCGGTGCGCCGGACGGGGTGGCGGGCATCCGGCAACGTGTGACAGACCGTGACCCCATCGGGGCCGAGGATCGTGCGGCCCTCGTGGCGCAGGCGCAGGGCGCGGGTTTTCTGGGCGAACGGCAGGCGCGGGCAAAATTCCAGCGCCACCGCGCCAATATCCCGACAAGGCGGCTGGTCCAATACGAGGCAGATGCCCGCGCGCTGATTTCCGATCCAGAGGCCGCGTTGCTCTTGTCCACCCGCGTTCCGGGCCGCAATCGGGCGGATCGGCCCGGCGAGGCGGCGCTGCATGCCGTCTTTGCCCGCCCGACCAACCGGCGCAGCGACGGCACACCCGGCCAGCTGGTCACCATCGTGGATCTGGAGGATGGCGAAAACGGGCGCATCATTTCGCATCATTGGCGTCCGCGACTGACCAGTGATAACGACCTTTCACCGGCGATGACGGTGACGAAATCAAAAGGAGTGCTGCAATGGCTTACCGCCTTTCTGCGCAGGGCGTGATCGACAAGGGCCTTTCGATCATCGAGGTGGAGCTGGCCTTTTATGACGCGCTGGAAGATGACGATTTCCAGTGGGATCGCGACCACCTGTTGCACAACCGTTCCGCCTATGAGCTGGTGCGCGAGCAGCTGAACGATGCGCAAGCCGCCGAGCTGGATCAGGTCGATGCCTATTGGCGGGCGAACCCCGAGGCCTTCAACCGCGCCTTTGGCGTCGAGCATCACCAGCACCGGCGCAAGGCCGCGCTGGAGGGCTTTGTGACGGATGAAAACGGCGATGTGCCGCAGATCCCGCGCGGGCATTGGTGGTGGCGTCCGATTGAGGTTGTGGCAGAGTGAAGACGTTAATTGGTAAAGGAGAGCAAATATGCGTTTGATTGTTCAAGGGGTCGCGTTGGCCCTGTTCGCGGTCACACCGGCTTGGGCGTGGTTCCATTCGGCAAGCGCCGTGCGGGAGGCCATTCAAAACCAGGTCTACGACATCAACCTCGCAGATTATTCGGATGGTAGCGTCGATGAGCGCGCCGAATTGATCAGCATCTTTATTGCGGCGGAAGGCGCGGCGGTGGAAGATCAGCGATATTTTGTGAACTGTATGGGCGACTTTGCGGTGACCAAGAACCCTGACCTGCCATTCGAGACAGTCTTTGGCTGGTGCGCATTCGAGGCGCAGAATGACCGCGAGGAGTTTGAGGCCCATTTCAATGAACTGGACACCCGCGACTTGTCGGCCGAGGCGGCGGTTCTTTGCGAGCGATACGTGGAGACCCAGCTGCGCTCGCCCAGCACGGCAGATTTCCCGTGGCTGTTGAATACCTTGGATCGAGGGCGTTGGAGGTATGTCGTCAACTCATACGTGGATGCCGAAAACGGCTTCGGTGCCACGGTGCGCACGAATTTCACCTGTGATCTGCAATATAGCGGCCCCGCCGAAAGCGGCGCTTACCTTGATTTCCGCAATTGGGAGATGCTCGATTTCCAGATCGGGCTCTGATCGCCCGCAAATACACCTGAATCTCTTTGCGAGAAAATCTTGAGGGCGATCCGCGTCTAGGCCGGATCGCCCTCAATCCGTTCTGGAAGCATCCAGAAAGCCCCCTCATCGAGGATGCAGGCCTGCCCGTTGGGCAGCACCATAACCGAGGTCCATTCATTCTCGGATGCCCATAATTCAAGGATTGCCACACCGCCATAGATCAGGCCGCGAAAGATCGGTCTTTGCCCGTCATAGGCGCGCAGGCTTTCGTCGATTTCGGTGACCGCCGGGCAGGATTGCGCCGGGGCTGGCGTGGTCCATCCGGTCAGCAATGCGGCCAGGAGGATGCGAGATGTTATGCCAACGCCTTTCATTTGTCGGCCTTTCCGTCGAGCTTGCCCTCGATGCGCTCCAGTTTCTGATCTATTTTGTCCAGGCTTTTGCTCAGATCGGCGCGCAGGTCTTTCTGACGTGCCTCGATCAGGGTCACACGGCCCTTGAGGTGGAAAAACTGACCAACGCCCGCAATCAGCATTGCCGCCCAGGCGATGAGGTCTTTGAAGTCAACTGGCATTGGTTGCCCCCCTAGTTACTCGGCGGACGTGCCACCACACGGCCCCGATACGCACCGCGCCATAAAGCGCAACACGCCAGACCGGTGGCATGCCCAGAACGTCCAGTGCCTCATGAAACACCCTGTCGCTGAAGGCGCGTGGATAGCGCCCGGTGGTTAGCATCCAGTCATGCAGCGCCGCCGCCTGCATGTAGTTTGGATGTGCCATCGGCACGATTGCCCGGAAGGGCAAGGGCACGGATGCGCCGTCAAAAACATAGCCGCCCGGAACGGTGACGATTTCCGATGGGTTGTCGAGACTGCCGACGGCGTAGTCAAAGCCCGACCGCACCCGCCAGCGCGGGCGCTGAAACCCCGGCGGCAGCAGCCGTGCCGCGCCCCTTGCGGGGGCTGGCAGGGCGGTGACGGTAAGTGGCGCGGTGAAGCTCGACATTGACGACCCTCCTAAGGGATCAGTTGCGTGTAATCAGGACAGGCGGCGGCGAAGTCGGCATAGCTTTCGCCGATCTCCAGCTGGGTCTGTTCGGTGTCAGACCTTGACCGGGTTGCCAGGCTTTCGCCCCAAACCCGGCAGAGCGTGGTTTCAGTCGCGGTAACCGGCACCCTTAAAGGGGCGCAGGCGCTCAGGATCAGCGCGGCTATCACCAACGCGATCACGGATTTCGTTGGCATTTTTCAGATCCTCCATTTCGGTTTCCTGGGCGAGGTCTTGCCGGGCGTCACGGCGCGCCCAGGCAAGAAGGACGGCGAAGACCGCCGCCACCGCGCCGAAAATGGCGGCGCGGGTGGGTATGAAGCGCATCATGCCAGCGCCCCCCGGATGCCGATCCCCAGGAGCCCGCCGTTGATCAGCATTGCCGGCGGCACGTCGCCCGAGAAGTTGCGCAAGGTCTGCCCAATCTCGACCCAGCCATGCAGCGGCTCGGTTGCCAGGATGAGCCCCGCCAGAAGCGGGACCACCGAGGACCACCAGCTCAGGCTGGTGAGCTTGACATATTTGCCCGCCATCACTCGGCCCCCACGATGTGGACCAGCAGGAAGTGCTGGAGGTAGAGGATACGGTTGGACCAGCCGCGCATATAGGTCGATGCGTTGGGGGTGAAGGCATAGCGGCGCAGACGCCAGCCGAGGAACTGCACAAGCGCCTCATGCGGATCGGCGCGTTCGGCGGCGGCAATCGTCTTGGGGCCGATTTTGCCATCTGCCGTCACACCAAGAGCGCGCTGCATGAGCTTCGGCGCGATACCCTGGCCCTGGTTCACGGCGCAGTCGAACAGTGCCACGCCCAACATCGGCGGGAGCTTGTCGCATCCGACGCCATCCCAGTAGTCGCGCCGATAGATCGCAATCGCGCCTTCGCGGGTCAGATTGGCCATATTGACCTTGGGATAGCTGCGTTTGGAGATCCCGAAATTGGTTTCGCCGCCAGGGTCGCGGGGATCATTCACATAACCGCCCTCGATCTTTTCCTTCAGGACAAAGCCCACTGCCGCGTCAAATACGGCGTCGGCCTCTGGCGTTTCGGGCGTCGCGCCTGCGGCGGCTTTCCGGGCTGCGGTCTGTTTTGCCATGATGTTTCCTTTCACTGGCGTGTTCAAAGCATTGGGCACCGCTACCGGCGGCGCACGTTCAGCCCACGGGCGCGGAGCGCGTCCGTCAGCTCATCGGCCACGTCCTGGCCAATTTCGGGTGCGAGGAAATCAAGTCCCTCGCTCTCAAGGGTTTCGACGGCGCGCATGAGCCAGGGATCGCCGTGCCGCGCAGGTTGCGTGACCGAACGCACCGGATGGCGGGCACCTGCCCAATGCAGCGCCTTTTTTGATTTCGGCCGGATGGTGATGGCGGGGCGGCCATCATGGACGGCCCGCGCATAGGACGTGTTGACGCTCAGCACCGCGTCCGTTACGCCCGAGGGTTGCACTACATGGGATGCGCGCAATTCGCCCGTGGCGAATGGCACATTGCCTTGGCGGGTGGCGATGTCGCGCAGCCTTTCGGCTATCTGGAGGGCGATGCGCTGCCAGTTCATGACAGCACCTCAACGCCCAGACCGCCCGCGCCGCCGCCCGGTTTTGCGCGGCCATCGGCGGCAAGGGCCACGGCCCAAAAGAGATCGCCGTGCCCGTCATCGCTGCGCTCGGCGTCATATTTGATGGTCTGCCCGGTGGTGAGCTTCTGGATCGAATGGAGCTGCGCCAGCACATCTGGGTCATTGGGCAGGAGAAGGCGCTTTTCCTCGACCAGTTTGAGCAAGTTCAGCGCCAGTTTCGCCTTGCGCTGGGCCGAGAACCACACGCCCTCGAACCGTTCCGGGCTGGCGGTTTGAAGCTCCTCGGCCAGCTGCATGCCGAGGCCCGTCTTGTCGACTTTCCAGCCCTCGACATCGAACCGGCCATCAACCTCATGGATGGTGGCCTTCTGGGCGTCGAATTTCATGCCCTTGTGCATCTCGTGATGGATCAGCGCGTAGCGGTCCTTCCACTTGGCGCGCTCATGTTCCTGGCCCACCAGGGCAATGGCGGTGCGGTCATTGATCCGGCCCACATCGACACCGCCCCGAAGCCGTCCGTAATTGGCCGCGATGATGCGTTCAGTGGTAAGCGAATGCAGCAGTTCCCAGCTAAGAAGCGCCGAGCCGTTTTCAGCCCACTGGCATTCGTAGAACATCGCCCAGCTTTCGCTGTCGAACAGCAGGCGCAGCTCATCGAGGCCGCCGGGCAGCGGCATGCCTTGGGCAATCGCATCCTCGATGGTGATGGTCTTGCGCCACCAATGGCCATGCTTGTTCTTGTGATTGGTGGCGATTTCCCAAAAGAGCGATCCGGGCAGGAACGGGGTGGAGAAGACCGTGACCCGGCCCCCGATGGCGGTGATCGACGGAATGACGGCTGCCCAGAGCATGCGCTGATTGCGGACCCAGGCAAATTCATCGAGCCACACATCGCCCGGCCAGCCTTGGGCGGTGCGAAAGTTGGTCGAGACGGCCACGATATCCGAGCCCATGACCACGATCTTGTTGGATTTGTCCTCCTCAAGAAGGACGCCCAGCCGTTCAGCGTGGTGGCGCACGTAGCCCAGGATGATCTGCGCCTGGCGCTCGGACGCTGACACCACGATCTGCGGTCGGCCTGCCATTGCGCCCAGAAGCACCGCCAGCCCTACGACATAGGAGAACCCGATCTGGCGGGCCTTGAGGATGAGCCGGAAGCGATGCTCGCTTTCCAGAAACTCCACCTGATAGCCGTAGAGCCCATATTCCGGGTCCAGAACGCGGGCCAGCGCATCGCTTGAGACGGCATTTGCCACAATCGGCCGCGGCTTGGGTTTGGGTGCGGCTTTCTTCATGCGCTCCAGTGACTTGGTGAGCATGGCCAGCCGCTGCGCCTGTGCGGTGGTTGGGTTTTTCACGCGCGAAAGGCGGTGGATTTGCTCCTCAAGGCCAGTGGTGGTTTCGCGCCGCCTGCGCAGCTCACCCATCCAGTCGCCGCCAGCAATCCAGTGACGAATGGTGCGCGCCGAACAACCGATCCGGGCGGCGATCTCTGTGGAGCTGTCACCGGCCAGGAATTCGAGATAGGCCTGTTCTTTTTGCGCCTCGGTGTAGATCGAGGGGCGGCCCGGCCCACGCTTGGGGCCGGAGAGAGTTTGAGCCGCCCCAGAACCTGTCAAATCAGAAATTTCGGACCCACCGCGCCGAGCAGGCCCTCTGCGGCCCTCAGTGGGCGTTTTTTGGGGGTGTGAGGATTTGCGCCGCTCAGACATCTTTGAACAACCCTCAGGAGCGCGCCAGAAGCGCGGCCAGGGTGGCCAGCGTTCCGGCGGTCGCGCTGCGCTCGACCGGCTGCCCCGCGCCGCCATTGCCACCGCCCAGATTGGCGAGCGCTGGCATCAGCAGGCGGGCCTCGTCTTGCGTGACGATCCCGGCCTGCACCAGTTCGGGCAGGTTTTCCGCGTCATCCTTGGGCGGCGTGAGGTCCAGCGGACGAAACGCCACCTGGCCAGGCTCCAGGCCTTCCTCGTTACTGCCCGGCGTCAACCCGATCTCCCTGAGGATCGGGCGCAACTGGTCCAGCATTCGCCGCCGTTTTGGTTTCAGCGTCAGATGCTCGAATGTGAAAAGCTGGCCCGCAACCTCGCCGCCGCCGCCCAATTGGCCTGCCGTCATGATCCCCAGAATGCGCGGCGGCGTGCCGTGGGCGACGGGGACACGGTCCCGCGCTGCGTCGATGAGCTTGAGGAAATCGCCATCCTTCACATCCGCCGTCAGCTTCTCAAACCCCACCTCACCATCTTCGCCAGCGGTCAGGATCAGGGTGCGGTGCGCATTGTCGATGCCCTGGAAATCACTGCGGAAAAACTCGCGGATCGCCTCCCTTTGGGCAGCGCTCGGCGTCACACCCTTGAAGGTGATGGCGTATTCCGGGATGGCGTTGTTCTTGAAGAACGCGGCGTTGTAGCGGGTGGCGGCATAGGCCAGCTCCAGCATGCCCTCGGCCCCGATCCATGTGGGATAGGCATAGCGCCGCCCCATCGGGCAGGGTTCGCGCAGATGGATGATTTCCTGCGCCGTGAAAGTCACTTTCCTGGTGTTGCCATCCGGCCCCGTGATGCGTTGGAGGAAGCCGCCGCGAAACCGGCTCATGGTGATCGCGGGCAGGCGGCGCAGCCGGATGATCCGGGTGCCATCGGTCGAACGGATTACCTGCAAAAAGGCATTGCCGTAGGTTTCCAGATCGAGCCCGAGAAGCACGAACATCTCTGATGCGCCGGTGTCGCACAGCGCCTCGATGGCATCGGCCTCGCCCAGAAGCCCGCCGCCGAACGCGCTTTCCGCCTTCACATGGATGGCCCGGCTATGTTCGGCGCTGGATCGGTAGAGCAATGCCAGGCCAGCGGGCGCAATTGGCCAGAGGAATTCACCGTCGAGACCAACCTCTGACCCACCGGACAACATGCCGGGAAGGTTGCTTTTCAGCACATCAACGGTGCCTGTCACGGCGGGATTTTCAGGGGCTGCAATCTGGCTCATGCGCCAAGGGATACAGGTCAAGACTGAGCGGCGAAATTCCCCCAGACCCTTGAAAGTTTAGTAATAAACGCAAGGGCCTGCCGCCATCTTTTACCGATCTGACGCATCGGGCAAGAGTGTTTTCAATCGAACCTGAAACACCCCACCGGAGCCCGTCCCTTGGCCAAGCTCACCGATCTTTCCGTCAGCTTCCTGTCGCTGGTCAAAACCCCCGCAACCGGCAAGGGGCTAACCCTCAAATCCAAGGATGGCGAACGCCCAATTCCGTTCGAGCTGGTTCACAAGAACGATGACATGATGCGCGCCTATGGTGTGGTCTATGCGCCCGATCAGGAAGACGCGCATGGCGACACGGCCAGCGCCGACACGATCCGCCGGGCCGCCACCGAGTTTATGCGCGAAGGGCGGCTCAAGAACATCGATGCCGAGCATTCCTTCACCGCAGAGATGGCGTTCGTGGCCGAGAGCTGGCTGGTGCGAAAAGGGGACGCGCTTTTTGCCGATGAACCCGAAGGCTCCTGGGCTGTGGGTATCCAGATCGGCGATCCCGATCTGTGGAAGCAGCTCAAATCGGGCGAATTGACAGGCATCTCACTGGCCGGGATCGCCCGGATGGAGCCCGAACCGGAAGACCCCGCAAACCAGCGTTACACCGAGAAGGACGCGGAAAACGTGCCCGGATGGTTCGCGGCATTCGTCAAGGCTGTGACCGGCGCAACCCCCACCAAAGACCCTATCGAGGAGACAGAAATGGACGAGAACGAAGTCCAAGGCATCGTGCGCGACACGCTCAAAGCCGAGCTTGGCCCGGCGATCAAGGACGCCCTGAAATCGGCGGGCGATCCGCCGAAGCCGGAAGAACCCACCGAGGTTCAGAAAGAGGTTGCCGCCGCGCTGAAAGCCGCAGGCGTCGAGCCGAAAGACCCGCCTGCGGAAGGTGAAACCGAAATCGAAAAGGCTGTCGCAAAGGGCATTGAAACCCTCGAAGGCAAACTCGGCGATATGGTCACCGCCGCCCTGGCCAAGGGCGCGACCGAAACTGACCCGACCACGGGCGCAACCGAGGAGAGCTTCGCATGATCATCACCCTCAAATCCGGCGCGCGGATGCATGATTTCATCGCGCTGGCCAAAGGGCTGATCGAGCCCGAAGACCTGCGCAATGGCGGCCAGCTGCAAGCGCAGGCGGCGGCCAAGTTGATCACCTTGCTGTTCAAGGACAAGTTCCTGGCCAAGGTTACCACCATTCGCATGTCGAAGCTGACCCGCGATGTGGACGTGATGGACATTCTGCGCCGCCAGCTGGTGCGCGTGGCCCAGGGCCAGGAACCTGTTGCCGACGATCTGACCGAGGCAAGCGAGTTCGGAGCCAAGCTGACCGCGTTGGACGCACAGCTTTTCGCCAGCCTGACCTTGGATTTCCTGCGCGAGAACAAGGACAATCCGAACCTCCAGAAAGAGGTGGAAGCCGGGTTTAACACTCGGCTGGCCAATGACATTGTGGACCTTGGTTTCAACGGCGTGGCCGATGATGCGGTGGGTGCCAACAATGCCGCCAAGTTCATCCGCCTGAACAAAGGCTGGCTCCAGATCGCACGCGACGCCACCAGCACGCCCAAGGTCGCCATCGATCCCGCGCTGGATGGCTGGGTGGGATCGATGCAAGCCATCATGGATGCATCGGATGTGCGCGCCCGCGCCAATTCGGTCTTCGTAATGAACGAAGCCGACGCCGATGCCTATTCGCGGGAGATCAACGCGCCGGTTACCGGCCAGGAGACCCAGACCGCCGCCCCGGCGCGGCGTTATCAGGGCAAGCCTATCGAGGCGCATCCCGATTTCCCGGCGGGCTCGGTTCTGTTCACGCCGATGAAGAACCTGGTTTACGGGCTGCACAACACGGTGGATCGCAACCGCGCCTATCACAACCGCCGCCGCGCCCTCGAATACACGTTCGACATGGCCTTTGACTACGAAATCGCGGTCAAGCAATTCGCCGTTCTGGGCGAGTAAGAGATGCCTGAGGCGGCATCCGTCACGCCGGGGGAAATCCGGGTCTATGCGAACCTTCCCAGCGAAGTTCCCGAGGCCTTGCTTTCCAGCCATATCGAGATTGCGCATCGCGATCTCGACCGGGCAACCGGTGTGACGGATGCCCCTACGGGCCTCGATGCAGAATGGGCCGAGGCGCTCACCGTGCGCGCCCTGGCCAGCGCCTTTCCCTGGCTAAACACCTTCGCGCTCGATGGCGCGGCCAAGGTGGGCCGGTTGGAAGGATCGGTCGAGTATCGCTTTCTCGATGCCGAGGAGGTTGAACAGAAGATCATGAATTTAGACGCCCGTTTTGCCGAGCTGGTGGCCATTCTGACGCCCCCCGCCTCGGATGAGGCCCCGCAAGATGAGGTCGGCCTCGGGGCCGTCTCGATGATGAGTATCTGACCGGAGACCACCCATGCGCCTGCGCACCCGTTTCGCCGATGAGATCAAGACCCGCCTCCTGGCCCTGTTGCCCGAGGCGGTCGCGACGGTCTGGGATGCGCAAGTTGTCGTGGTCGCGGTCGAAAAGATCGGGTTCACATCGGCTGGTGGTCTGGAAGGAGAATGGGAACGCAACGCGGAGCTTGACGGCGTCGTGCGCGTCGAGCTGCGCGCCGATAAGATCGATGTGCATGAGGTCGAGCCGCTGATTGCGGACCTTCTGGCGCGGACGGTCTTTCTGGATTTCGCAGCCGACGCCGCCCTCGGCGAGATGAGCGAAAAGGCCCGTTTCGAGCTGTCCGAATGGCGCGATACCTTGCGCGATACCCAGCTGGTCAGCGCGCTGCGCTTCAAGGTCACCGCGACACTTGCAACCTATGCGGGCCCCGGCACCCGGCCCGATCTTTTGATCGGCCAGGCCCCCGAGATCGGCCCCGGCAGCGAAGGCAGCTACACCCCGATCACGGGGGAAGCGGCATGATGGATTTCGACACCACCGAAAATGACCGCCGCATCGCCAACATTGCGCAAATGGGCGTGGTGGAGGAGGTCAACTATGCCAGCCCGCCCAAGGCCCGCATACGGATCGGCGGGCTCCTCACTGGCTGGATGCGCATGGGCACCCGCCGTGCGGGCGATGCGCATGAGAGTTGGGGCTATAGCGTTGGCGAGGAGGTGCTGGTGGTTTCGACCTCTGCCGAGTTCCGCAATGGTGTAATTGTCTGCGCCCTCGCCAATGGCAAGAACCCGGCCCAGGCGGGCGATGGTGTTTTCAAGACCGTCTATCCTGGCGGTGTCGTGATCACGATCAGCGGCGGCAATGTCGAGGTTGTTGCCTCGGGAAACATCACCCTCAAAGGCGCGAGGATAGATCTTAACTGATGCCCCAGGTTGCCCGCATAACCGATATTTGCACCGGCCACGGGTGCTGGCCCGCCCGCGCTGCGGCACAAGGGAGCGGCGAGGTATATGTTGAGGATCTCGCCGCACATCGGCAAGGGGATGCCTGGCAACCCCACACCTGTCCAGCGATCCCGGAAACCCACGCGGGCGCACTGGCCAGCGGCTCGGGCACTGTCTACGTCAACGGCAAGCAACTGGGGCGGATCGGCGATCCAGTGAATTGCGGCTCCTCGGTGGCATCCGGGGCCTCAACGGTTTTTGCGGGGGGCTGAGAGATGAGTTTGACTGGCCTCAACATAACCAACGGGCGCGCCGTGAGCGGCCTCGATCACCTGCGCCAATCGGTGCGCGATATCCTGATGACGCCCATCGGCAGTCGCGTCATGCGCCGCAACTATGGCTCAAACCTGTTCGATCTGATCGACCAGAACCTGACGCCCCTGGTGCTGGCACAAATCTACGCGGCCAGCATCGATGCCCTGCGCAAATGGGAACCGCGACTGCGCATCACCCGTGTCCAGGCCGAGGCCTTGCCCGAGGAGCTGGAGGGCGGGCGCATTTCCCTGAGTGTCGAGGGGGTCTATCTGCCCGAAGGTCGCGAGATCACGCTTGAGGGGGTGATCCTATGAGCTTTTCCGGTATCGACCTTTCGCGCCTGCCCGCCCCGCAGATCATCGATCAGCCTGATTTCGAGACGATCTTTGCGGCCCGCAAGGCACGGCTCGTTGAGCTGGCCGGGGAGTTTGGCAGCGCCGACTACATGGCGTCCCTCAGCGCCGCGCTGGAGCTGGAGAGCGAGCCTCTGGTCCACCTCTTGCAGGAAGACAGCTACCGCGAGCTATTGTTGCGCGCCGCCGTTCAGGACGCCGGAAAGGGCAATCTTCTGGCCTTTGCGGAAGGGGCCGTGCTGGATCATATTGCAGCGTTCTACGGCGTTGCGCGTCAAGTGGTTCAGGAGGCCGATGCCACCGTGAGCCCACCGATCCCGGAGGTGTTGGAAAGCGATGACCGGCTGCGCGCCCGTGTGCAGCTGGCCCCGGAAGGGTTCAGCACCGCTGGCCCGGTCGGGGCCTATGTTTTCTGGGCGTTGTCTGCCTCGGCAAAGGTCAGGGATGTTGCGGTCCTGCAAACAGCCCAGCCGGGCGATGTGCGCGTTGTGGTTCTGTCCACCGTGGCCGATGGCACCCCGGACGCGGATCTCCTGGCCCTTGTCGATGCCGCGACGGAGCCGCGCCGCCCATTGACGGATAATGTCATGGTAGAGGCCGCGACGGTGCAACCCTACACGGTCGAGGCCGAGCTGACCCTCTATGATGGGCCGGATGCAGAAGTGGTGCGCCAGGCATCGCTGGCCGCGATCACAGCCTTTGTCGATGCGCACCACCGCCTCGGCCACGATATCACCATCGCGGGTCTGCATGCCGCGCTTTACCGCGAGGGCGTTCAGGACGTGGCTATAACGGCCCCGGCTACAAGCCTGGTGATCGCACCCGACACCGCCGCATTCTGCACCGGGATCACCCTGACCGTCGGGGGCCGCGATGTCTGACATCAAGACGCTTCTGCCGCCCAGCACATCCGCGACCTTGCGCAGCCTTGAGACCGTCATGGCCGAGCGTGAGGCGGGCATGGAAACCCCGATCACCAGGCTCTGGAATGCAAATACCTGCCCTGTCGATCTCCTGGGCTGGCTGGCCTGGGCGCTGTCGGTGGATATCTGGGATGGGAGATGGAACGAGGAGGTCAAGCGCGCTGTTCTGGCCGACAGCATCGCGGTGCACCGCCTTAAGGGCACACGCGGCGCGGTCGAGCGCGCTTTGGGCGCTTTGGGTTTCGCGACCGAGATTTCCGAATGGTTCGAGTATGGTGGCGCGCCGCACACGTTCCGCATCGATGCCTACGGTGATGATGTGTTCGCCGCCGGTCTGACCATCGATCCGGCGCTGCTGGATACCGTTACCCGCCTGGTCGAGACGGTGAAGCCGGTGCGCTCGCATTTCAGCCTGCGCGTCGGACAGCGGTTTGAGACTGACCTGACCATGCGCTCCGCGCTCGGTATCCGGCAACGCGCCGATACGCCGCTCGCGCCAGTTGCTCCGGTCCGGGCCGTCGATGCGCTGGCATATCTGCGCAGCCATCTCGGCGCGCGCGCCACCGTGAGCGCGCCTGTTATGCCTGCCGCTCCTGCGCGGCGCGCACAGTCCACAATCTTTATGCGCGGCGGTTTGCGCGGGCGTCAGCTCATGCAGGTCACCACCGTGCCCGCCATCTATCAGGAGGCCCCATTCTATGCCGCTTAATGCCACCCAGATCATTACCGCCATCGGCCAGGCCAAGCTGGCCCGGGCTATGATGGACGATCTTAGTGTCGAGGTTGCCACTGTGGCCCTGGGAGACGGCTCAGGTATTCGCTATGCGCCTTCCGAGGCACAGACGGAGCTGCGCAACGAGCTGCTACGTCAGCCAATCACCAGCCAGAGCCAGCTGGACACGCAGACATGGCGCACGCGCGTCGAGTTTGGCACCGATATCCCAGGTTTCTGGTTGCGCGAGATCGGCTTTATCGACGCTTCAGGGGATTTGATTTTCCTGGTGGCCGGTGCCGAGATCAACGAGGGCTGGACCGGCGCGTTCGATCTGCTGTTTCAGCACGATCTCAACCTGACCGGCATCAAGGATGGCCTGGTCATCGTGAACGCGCCCGACGACGCCTATGTCGCCTTCGCCACCCGATCCCTGCACATGCAGGCCACCCTTACCCTGCAACAGTTCAAACTGACCGAGGCCATCAAGGCCTAAAACGGTCTCTATCCAGGAGAACCACAATGACACTCGCCGCACTGACCGCAGCGACGGCCGCTCTGCAAGAAGCCGCCGACGCCTATAACGGCAAGATTCCTGCTATCGACGCCAAGGTCACCGCCGCGCAGGCGACTTATAGCGCGCTGGCCGAAGACTTGCAGGGCGTGGTGCGTCGCGAGATGTATTTCACTTGCACCATCAATCCAGACGAGGCCGCGCCAACCGAGGTCGATGGCGGCACCTTTGCCAGCATCGCCGATGCCGTGGCCAAAATATCGTCTGGTGGATTTGCAATACTCGAACTGCTGGTTGACAAGACCTACGAGATCGACAACGCCATTCCCCTTTTTGAGGGATCCGTCCTGATCCGTCGCAAGTCTGGCCAGGCTGGCAATGATCCGGTCGTCCAGTTCAACAGCTACACGGCCAACGCGGCCGGCACCGACTACAACTATTGCTATGGCATTACGCCGACGGGCATGGTCGATGTCCGCTTTGACAGCGTGACACTTGCATTTCAAGGCAAAATCGATCCTGCGGCTGACTGGGGATACCCGCAAGCAGCCATCCGCTTTACGCACACTGGCCTGCAGAGCCTTGGTCTGGAGGATTGCACCGTGATTGGCGATGTTGGCCTGTCGCTCATGAACTGCAATGCCGGAGCCACCGTTCGCCTTGGCCTGTTCAACTCGACACTCGACGGCGGTGTGATCGGCGTCGCCAACGCAGCACTCGGCGTGGCGCTGATCTCCACGAAGGCCGTGACGCTGTCGAACGGTTCTACGCTGACCGATGGCGGCGTTATTGGCACCAACATCCTGCAATCATGACCCCGGAGAACCAGAAAAATGATCTTTGATTTTGAACATGCAGGGCGCATCTACCTGGCCTGGACGGTGGAAGAGGCCCTGGCGGCTGGAGTGCCGCAGGCCGTGATCGACGCCGAACTGTCTAAACGGCGCAGGACCGACATCAGCGCCGAGTGCCGCCGCCGCATCTACGCCGTGGCCAGTTCCGAGGCGCAGATGAACATGGCAGCGGCCACGGCGGTGATTTCCGGCAAAACCGCATCGGCGCGCACCGACACCGAACAGGCGGTGTTGGCGGGCGCGGAAGCCGCCATCGGCTGGGTCGCGGCCATGCGCGCCAATATCGCCACCCTCGCCGCCGATCCCGCAACCGACTTCACCGCCGACGCCGCCTGGCCGGATATCCCGCCAGAGGCGCGGGCGATGATCGAAAACTTCTGAACCACGAAAGGTCTGAAACCATGCCCGAGCAATTTCTCCACGGGGTCGAGGTCGTCGAGATCGACACCGGCACCCGCCCCATTCGCACCGTTCGTTCTGCGGTCATCGGTATGGTGGGCACTGCCCCCGATGCTGATCCCGCCAAATTCCCTTTGAATACGCCGGTTCTGATCGCAGGCAAGCGCGGCGATGCCGCTGGCCTCGGCGATGCGGGCACCCTGATGCCTGCCATCGACGATGTGTTCGATCAGGCCGGAGCGGTCGTGGTTGTCGTGCGCGTCGATGAAGGCATCGATGATGCCGGAACGCTCAGCAATGTGATCGGCGGCACCGATGGCATCACCGGGCTGCCCGAAGGGCTCCAAGTGCTCCTGACCGCCGAAAGCGTTCTGGGCGTTGCCCCGCGCATTCTGGTCGTGCCTGAGTTCAGCCAGGAAGCGGCTGTTGTCGCGGATCTTGTGGCCATCGCCACCAAGCTGCGCGCAATCATCGTTGTCGATGGCCCGAACAGCACCGATGCCGACGCTATCGCCTTCCGCGACACGCTGGGATCGGATCGCATCTATCTGGTCGATCCCTGGGTGAAAGTCTGGGATACGGTCAACGCGGCAGAGATCATCCGCCCGGCCTCGGCACGCGTGGCAGGCGTCATTGCCAAATCCGACGCCGAGCGCGGGTTCTGGCATTCGCCCTCGAACCGGGTGATCGATGGTATCCTGGGCACGGCCCGCGCCATCGATTTCACCCTGGGCGATGTCACGTCGCGCGCCAATATCCTCAATGAAAACGAGGTCACCACGATCATCCAGCGCGACGGATACCGGCTCTGGGGTAACCGGACGGTGACCGCCGATCCGAAATGGGCATTCCTCAAGCGCCGCCGGATTGCCGACATGATCAATGAGAGCATCATGCAGGCGCATTTCTGGGCGCTGGACCGCAATGCGGACCGCACCTATTTCGAGGATGTGATCGAGGGAGTGAACGCCTATGGCCGCCGCATGATCGCCGTGGGTGCGCTGGTGGGGTTCAAATGCTGGGCCGATCCCGACCTGAACACGCCCGAGGCGCTGGAGGCTGGCAAGGTCTATTTCGACTACGATTGGGTCGAGACGCCCACCGCCGAACACATCACCTTCCGTTCCATGATCAACAACGGCTACCTCTCCGAGGTTCTGCCCGTCGCCGCCTGAATGGCTGGCGCTCAAGTAGCAGCGCGGTAGCGCAGAAAGGACCGATCCAATGCGTGATCTTCTGAAATTCATGAACGTCTTTGTCGATGGCTACGGCTATGCCGGAGTGGCCAGCGCCGCCGAAGTGCCCAAGATCGAGGTCGCCACCCGCGAGTTCAAGGCAGCAGGCATGTCCGGCCCCATCGATGTGCGCCTGGCGCGCCTGGCCAACGTGCTGATGGCCAAGCTGACCTTTGAGGGGTTCGATCCGCACCTTTATGAGGCGCTGGATATCACCGAAGGCTCCACCATCCCCTTTACCGTCAAGGGTTCCACCGAGGACGGCGACGGCACCACGCACGCGCACAACATCAAGATGCGTGGCTTTATCAAGGTGCTTGACGAGGGCGAATGGAAGGATGGCGAAGCCGTTCCGCTGAAACTCGATCTCAGCCTGCGCTATTACAAGCGCGAGCGCGATGGTGTCGAGCTTTTCGAGATCGATCAGGAAAACATGGTTTTCCGCGTGAATGGCCGCGACCAGCTGGCCGAACACCGCACCAATATCGCGCGCTGAGGGGGCTGACACATGAGCAATTCAGAAACCATCACGCTGGAATTTCCGTTCGAGCACAAGGGTGAGACCTATGAGGAGCTGGTGGTGCGCCGCCCCAAGATGCGCGATCTCAAGAAATTCGAGGGCATCAAGGACAAGATGAAAAAGGCCATCACCATGCTGGCCGATCTGGCCGAGGTCACGCCCGATACCATCGATGAAATGGACCCTACGGATTTCGACAAGGCATCGCGGGTGATCGCGGGTTTTTTGGGCGTATCGGAGGAGGAAATCCAAAGGCTTTCCGACCGGTAGAGCTGTTCATGAGCCGCCATTTCCGCTGGCAGCCATCCGAGATCGATGAGCTGCCGGTGGAAGACCTTCTCGAATATTTCGAGGATGCCAGGCAATTTCTCAAGGAAGAAGCGGAGGCGCGAGCCCGATGAGCACGAGCATTGGCGTCGATGTCCTGGTCAGCCTGGTGGATCGCCTGGCGCGCCCGCTGAGGAATGCCGAAGCCACCATCGCCGCCGCTTCCGAGCGGATGAACCGCCGCCTGCGCCTGTCAATGCAGGTCACTGGCGCGGGCGTGGCGGCGGCGGGCGTGGCTTACGGCGCGCAACGCATGGTCACCAGCTTTACCGACAGCATCCGCGACGTGGAGCAGGCGCGTGGCGAGTTGGCCACGCTGGGCGTTCGCGACCTCGATCTGATCGTGTCGCGGGGCCGCGACATGCAGGCGCAATGGGCCGGTGTGACCAGCGCCGCTTTCGTGTCGGCTGCTTACGATATCCGGTCGGGCATCAGCAGTCTGACCGATCAGGGCGTGGCCGATATGACCGCCGCCGCGACCGTGATGGCCCGCGCCACGCGCAGCGAGATCGGCAATATGACCAACCTGATGGCCGGGGCCTATGGCATCTACCGCCGCCAGTTCGAGGACATGACCGATGCCGAGTGGGGCGATATGTTCGGGGCGGCGCTGTCGGCTGCTGTGCAGCAGTTCCGCACCGATGGCGTGGCGATGCAGCAGGCGATCCAGAGTGCCGGGGCCGGGGCCACCAATCTGGGCATGGAAATGACCGAGCAGCTGGCGCTTCTGGGCATGATGCAAGGCCAGATGCAGTCGGGCGAGGCGGGCACGGCACTGGCGTCATTCGCACGTAACGCCGCGCGCGCAGAGGAGGCTTTCGCTGGATTGGACGGAACCCGTGTGCGCCTGATCGATGACAACGGCCAGCTGCGCGCCATGCCCGATATCCTGGCTGATCTGACCGCGCGCTATGGTGAAACACTGGAAGCCTCGGAGGCCTATGAAATCCAGCAGGCGCTGGGCTCGGATGAAGCCATGCGCCTGGTCAACGCGCTCTATGGCCAGGAGGAGGCCGTTCGCGCCAACGAGGCGGCCCTGTCCGACGCGGCGGCTCAGGGCGCGGAATACACCGAGGGAATGGCAGCGGTTCGCGATGTCGAAAACGGTCTTACCGGCATGGATTTGATGGGGCAGAAGATCAACGTGCTCTGGCAGGCAATCGGCGAACGGCTTCTTCCTGCGATTGATCGGATTTTGCCCTATATCGACGCCTTCACGGAACGCACACTCGCGTGGATCGATGCGAACCCCGAGTTGGTCACCCAGATCGGCATGGTGGTGGTGGCAATCGGGGCCATTGCCGCCGCCGCCGCGCCGGTTCTGATCGCGCTGGGCGGACTGATCGCCAGCTGGGCGGTGGTGAGCTATGGGGCCACGCGCTTTGCGCTGGCCCTGACCGGCGTGGGCCGGGCCTTGATCTGGATGGGCCGGGCGCTTCTGGCCAACCCCATCGGCCTGGCCGTCGCGGTCATCGCGGGCGCGGCCTATCTGATCTATCAAAACTGGGAACCGGTCTCGGCCTGGTTCGCCGATCTGTGGGAGGACGTAACCGATATATTCGGCGGCGTCGGCGATTTCATCGGCGGTATCTTCACCGGTGACATGAGCCGCGCGCGCGAAGGTCTGGAGGCTATCTGGAGCGGGCTGCAAGGCTTCTTTTCCGGCATCTGGGATGGCATCGCCGGGGTCTTTACCTATGCGTATCAGAACTGGATCAGGCCGGTTCTGGACGCGCTTGGCATCACCGACCAGATCGAGGCCGCATGGTCCACAATCAGCGGGTTCTTTTCCGGCATCTTTGGCGATATCGGCGGTTACTTTCGCGGGTTGGGCGAGGTTGTCACGGGCGTTCTGAGCGGCGATATGGAGCGCGCCCGCGCCGGTGCGCAGGCCGCATGGGAGGCCTTTTCCAGCTTCGTGGATCGCATCCTGACCGCCATCGGTGGATATTTCACTGCGGTCTGGGAGAACGTCATCCGGCCCGTCACCAATGCGCTCGGCGTGACCGAGTATATCGAAACCGCCTGGAGCGCCGTTCAAAACGCGCTGGACAGCATTCTAAACGCCATTGGCTCGGTCTTTTCAACAATGTGGGGCGTGGTCGAGCCCATCGTGGACGCCCTAAGATCGCCCGGCGGCGTCGGGGCGGCGTGGCAGGCGGTGCAGGATGCTCTTGCCCCGGTTCTGGATTGGATCGGCCGGAAATTCGAAACCGTGATGGAATTTATCCAGCCGGTTCTGGATGCACTGAACTGGACGCTGCGCAATGCCGGTGCGGCGGTGGCGGCTCTCGGCCTCGGCGAAGCTAGCAGCGTTATGGATGGCCGCGAAGCACCTGCGCCGGGCGACGGCGCGGCACCCAGGCCCGGAACGACAACGCTGCCCGCCCTGACCAATGGCACCACGCCATATACCAGTGTTCCATCCGCAATTGACATGCTGGGCGGCCAGGCGCGCGCGCGCGGCGGGGCGTTTCGCTCCGGCTGGCTTCTGACCGGCGAGGAAGGCCCCGAGCTGGAATACCGGACAGAAGGCGGCTTTATCGCCCATAATGGTCAGCTGCGCGGTATGCTGGCGATGGCCGAACGCACCCGCGCCATCATTGGCGGGATCGACATAGGCGGGATCGCAACCGCCGCCGTGCCCTTGCCGGCCAACGCACGCGACGGTGCCTTCCGCCCCGGCTGGCTTCTGACCGGCGAGGAAGGCATGGAATTTATCCAGCCGGAGCGGAAGGCACTGAACTTGACACTGGACAATACCGGGGCGGCGGTGGCGGCTCTTGACCTCGGCGATAGGGGCAGCGTCATGGATGGGCGCGAAGCACCTCAACAGGGCGATGTTGCGGTCCCCAGGCCCGGAACGTCAATGCCACCCGCCCTGACCAATGGCACCACGCCATATACCAGTATTCCATCCGCAATTGATACGCTCGGTATTCAAGCCAACGCACGCGGCGGTGCCTTCCGCCCCGGCTGGCTTCTAACCGGCGAGGACGGCCCCGAGCTGGAGTATCGCAACGAGGGCGGGTTCATCGCCCACACCCGCGCATTGACCGGCATGCTGGCGACGGCCGAACGCACCCGCGCCATCATGGGCGGGATCGGCATGGGCGGGATTGCCACCGCCGCCGTGCCCGCGCTGGCCACCGTCGCGGCGGCGGCTGGCCCTGTCATGCAGCGCGGCCCGGTCACCCTGTCGCCCACCTATAACACGCCGATGAGATTTGAGGCCGGGGTCGATCCCGAGGAAATCCGCGCCACGATAATGGATGTGCTGGGCGAGATGCAGGACCGCGCCCAGGCCGAGCTGAGGAGCGTGTTGCATGACTAAGGTGATGATGCTGTTGGGGACCTATCCGTTCATGCTGGAAACCGCCGCCTATCAACAGATCAAGCGCGTCTCCTCTTACCGCTGGAAGGAACAGGCCCGGATCGGGCGCAAGCCGGGCCAGCAATATGTCGGGCCGGGGGCCGATCAGATTACGCTCAACGGGGAAATCCTGCCGCATTGGAAGGGCGGCTATGGCCAGCTCGACGCGATGCGGGCACAAGCCGCGCGGGGCAAACCGCTGATGCTCCTGGAGGGCTATGGCGGCTACGTTCTGGGCGATTGGGTGATCCTGAAAATCAGCGAAACGAAATCGGAGCTGATGGGCGATGGCAGCCCGCGCGTCATCGCCTTTTCGATGACCCTCAAGGAATACGGGGCCGATCAGGGCGATATCGCCGCGCTTGGCACCGGGCTTGCGGCGCTCAGCACATTGGCGAGGCTGGTATGAAGTATCGCACCAAGGAAGACGACGTGCTGGATGCGGTTTGTGCCCGCCACTATGGCGATATTCCCTTTCGTATCGAGGATGTAATTGCCGCCAATCCCGGCCTCTCGGCGCTGGGTTCGGTTCTGCCATCCGGTTTGATCATCGACCTGCCGGTGTTCGAGGATTATGCACCGGAGCGCGCGACCGTGCGCTTGTGGAGCTGACCCAATGACCCCCGCCTTCAAGATCATCGCGGCGGGCGTCGACATCACGCCCCAGATCAAGGACCGCCTTCTCGGCCTCAGCGTCAGCGATGAGGCCGGGTTCAAATCCGATATGGTCGAGATCACCCTGGATGATCGCGACAATGCGTTAGAGCTGCCCCTGCCAGGCGCGCCGATAACCGTTTTTATGGGCTACGAGGAGACCTATCTTGCGCCGATGGGTGTGTTCAGCGCCGATGAGGTTCTGGCCAAGGGACCGCCCGACACCGTAACGATCCGGGGCAAGTCGGCGAACCTAGGCGGGTCGATGCAGGAACAGAAAACGCGGGAGTGGCACGAGAAAACCATTGGCGATATCGTTTCCACCATCGCAGGCGAACACGGGCTGGAGCCGGGCGTTGCCGCGCGCTTCGCCGATTTCTTCTATGAACATCTCGACCAGACCGACGAAAGCGACATGAATTTCCTGACGCGCATGGCACAGGACCACGACGCCATCGCGACCGTGAAAGGGGAAACGCTCCTCTTTATCGGACGCGGCGAAGGCCGGACGGCCAGCGGCCTTCCGATGCTGCCCGTGCCGATCACCAAATCGGGAAAACTCAAATGGTCGATGACTCTTGCCACGCGGGGCGATTTCAGATCGGTAGAGGCCTATTGGCAGGATCAGGAGGCTGGCACCCGGCAGACCGTGACGGCGGGCGAAGGCGCGCCGGTGCGCAAGTTGCGCCACGCCTATCCGACCGAAGAAGAAGCCCGAAGCGCCGCCCAGGCAGCGCTCGATGAGGCCCAGCGTGGCAAGGACACGTTAAAGGTAGACATGCCCGGAAATCCGCTAATCGCCGCAGAGGGTCAAATCCTCGCCATCGGGTTCAGGATCGGCGTGAGCGGCCTGTGGTCTATCACCCGCGCTCGGCACCGTATAAACCTGCGCGGTTTTACCACTTCAATCGACACCGAGAAGCCGAAATCAGAGCCGGTTTAGCCGCGCGGCCCATTCCAAAATAATGCGCGCCGTGGTAAAAAACAATTTGGTCCGGTCCAGCAGCGCCCCCGCGGGTCGCCGCCAAAGGCGGCGAAACCCCGTCCCGATCTCACCGCCCCCGGATCCGCGGATCCAGCGCATCGCGCAGCCCGTCGCCGATATAATTTACCGACAACACCGTTAGCGAGATCGCCAGCCCCGGCCAGATCACCCGCTCGGGATTGCGCTGCAGCCAGTCGGTGCCGTCGAACAAGAGCCGCCCCCAGGTCGGGTAATCCGACGGAAACCCAAGCCCCAGAAATGACAGCGCGCTTTCGGTGATGATGGCGTTGGCAATGCCGAGCGTCGCCGACACCAAGATGGGCGACATCACGTTGGGCAGCACATGGCGAATGATCACCCGGTGCGGTGACGTCCCGATCGAGCGCGCGGCCAGCACGAATTCACGCTCCTTCAACGCCAGCACGTCGCCCCGCACGATCCGCGCGGCCTGCATCCAGCTGGTGATTCCGATGACAAAGACAATGAGGATAAAAATGCCGTTTTCCGGCCCGAAGGCCTGCCGCAGCGTGTCGCGGAACAGCCAAAGCGCAAGGCGGACCGCCATCGGCTCGTCCAGGCCAAGCGAGGCGCGGATATCGGCGCGCACATCGGGCGGGGTCGTCAGTGGCAGGCTGGCGGTCGGATCCGACGGGGCCAGATCGAGGATCCGACTGATGAACAGAAGCGTCGGTATCGCAAGCAGCAATCGACGGAGCGTGAAGGTCAGCATGGGTGCCTCGGTTCAGAAGTCTGGCTTCTTTGCAGGCCAGCCCCCCCGGGGAAAAAGATCCGGGGGGGGCGGGCCAGCCTCTTCCGTGGACCGTGCATCGCCAAGCGACGCGGCTGGGTCGAACTGGTTCAGCATCAGGCGTTCAACGCTGGTGCCGAAGGCCGTGACCACGGTGCCGATGCCGTTCGATTCCATTTCGGCCAGGATGGTCGGGTCGATCTGGAGGTTCCAGGCATAGTCGAACTCGCCGGTTTCCAGAACCGAACGTGCCGCCGATGCCGCGTCGCCGCCGCCCTTGAACACCACCGCTGCAAAGGCCGGCTGATCCGGCACCCGGTAGTTTTCATTGGCCGCCATGGTGATCACGTCATTGGGGCGGAACTCGGTCACCACGAAGGGCGCGGTGCAGATGGGTTCAAAATTGGCCTCGGTGCAATACTGCCAGGTAAAGACCACATCGGCCAAGGTCAGGGCACTGCCGTCGGACCAGGTGATGCCGTCGGACAGGGTCCAGGTGATCGAGGTCAGATCGGCCGCGACGCCGCCGTTTTCAACCATCGGGATCTCATCGACCAGACGCGCGGTCAGCGCTCAGGTATCGTCGAAACCGGCCAGCGGCTCCAACACCAGCCAGGCCGCCTCGACCTCTTTCGCGCCACCCGACAGATACGGGTTCAGCGTGGAGGGTGCTTGCCAGTAGATAATGTAGAACTGGCCGTCTTCGCCGCGCCCGCTCACATCGGCGAGAGCCGCCGCCGGGGCAAGTGCGAAGGAAATCGCAGCCCCCAGCATGATATGCTTCAAATTCTTCTCTCTCAGCTTGTTGGTTCGCTCTTGTCACCGCAATCGCCGCCGGTTCAGCCGCCGGTCAGGGTGTTGTCAAATAAATGGCAGGCCACAAAACGGCCTGGTGTAATTGCTCGAAATTCGGGGTCGTCGCGCTTGCAGATATCCGTCACGCGTGGGCAGCGGGTGCAGAAATTGCAGCCCCGTGGCGGGTTCGACAGGCTTGGCACGTCGCCTTGCAGGATCACGCGGTTGGCCTCGTCATGGGCGACCGGGTCGGGTTCGGGCACCGCCGACAAGAGCGCTTTTGTTTAGCGATGCTGCGGGGGTTCATAGAGCCCGTCGCGCGGGGCCAGTTCGACGATCCTGCCCAGATACATCACCGCCACCCGGTCCGCGATATGGCGCACCATGCTGAGATCGTGGGAGATGAACAGATAGGTCAGGCCAAACTCTTTCTGCAGATCCTCCAGCAGGTTCACCACCTGCGCCTGGATCGACACATCGAGCGCCGCGATCGGTCCGTCGCAGACGATGAATTTCGGGTTCAGCGCCAGCGCGCGGGCGATGCCGATGCGCTGCCGCTGACCGCCGGAAAACTCATGCGGGTATCGGTTGGCGAAATCGCGGTTCAAGCCCACCGCATCCATCGGCTCATAGATTCGTTCCAGCCGTTCCTTGCCGGTCTTGGTGGTGCGCTCGCTTAAGGGTTCGCCAATGATGTCGGCCACGGTCATGCGCGGGCTCAGGCTGGCCTGCGGATCCTGAAACACCATCTGCATGGTCGGGCGCATCCTGCGCAGGGCGGTCTGATCGGCCCCGGCGATCTCGCGCCCGTCGATCTCGATCGTGCCGGCAGTCGGATCATAGAGCCGCAACACGGCGCGCCCGCAGGTCGATTTGCCACAGCCCGATTCGCCCACCAGGCTCAGGGTTTCGCCCTCGTAGATCTCGAAACTGACATCATCGACCGCCTTCACATCGCGGTATGGCGGCGCAGCACGCCGGTGAAGATCGGGAAATACATCTAGAGCCCGACAACCGAGACCAGCTTTTTGCGTTGGCTCATGTCAAACATCGCGCGGCCCCCCGGTATCGGTATCCCAGAAACAGGCCACGTCATGGCCGGCACCCACGCCGATCCGTCAGGGGTTCTCCTGCGCACATCGCGGCAGCGCCTGGGCACAGCGGTCGCGGAACGGGCAGGCGGTGGGTTGACCGCCCAGCATCGGAGGCTGGCCCCGGATCACCTCCAGCCGTTCGGCCCGCGCGCCGCCACATGCGGCACGGTCTCCAGCAGGGCGCGGGTATAGCGGTGTTTCGGATTGGCGAAGAGCTCGCGCACCGGGCCCTGTTCGACCACCTGCCCGCCATACATCACCAGCACCCGGTCGGCGATGCCCGCAATGACGCCCAGATCATGCGTGATCCAGACAATCGCCATGCCCGGTTTGCGCCGCAGATCATGCACCAGTTCAAGGATCTGCGCCTGAATGGTGACATCGAGCGCCACGGCCGGTTCATCCGCAATCTGCACTTCGGGGGCGCAGGCCAGCGCGATGCCGACCAGTTCCAGCAGGTCGACGGCGCGGTTTCGGACTTGCGATTTGGTCAGCCCCATATGTTTGCGCAGTGGCTCCATCACCTGAAACCCGACGTTGAAAACCGGGTTCAGCGAGGTCATGGGATCCTGGAAAATGAACCCGATCCGCGCGCCGCGCATGGCGCGCTATTCCTCGTCCGCCGCGCGCAGCAGATCCTTGCCGCCGAACATGACATGGCCGTTGCGCACCTCGGCGGGCGGCATCGGAAGCAGGCCGATCAGCGACATCATGGTCACCGATTTGCCCGATCCGCTTTCACTGACAACTCCCAGCAATTCCCCCGGTTCCAGGTAGAAGCTGACATTGTTGACGGCGTGAACCGCGCCGCGGCCGGTTTTGAAAACAGTTCTGAGATCCCTGACATCAAGGACCGAGGGCTTTGCCCCATCGAGCATCACAGGACGGCTCACCGGTTGGAAATGCCCTGCCTCTGTCGGGCGGGTGCGGTAATTACGGTAACGGTCACAGGATCCCCGTCTCCCGCAAATTGTTTGAATTTCAGATGGCACCGCGCCCGGTTTCTCACGCAATTTGAAAGGCTTGGCATCGGGCGGACTTGACGGGCCATGGGCGCGGGCGCAGGGTCGGCGCAGTGATCAAGGAGCCCCGCCAATGCCGCCTGCCATGACATCGCGCCAGATATTGGAAAAGCTGGTGTCTTTTCCCACGGTTAGCGCAGAGGGCAACCTGGATCTGGTGGATTGGGTCGAGGGGTATCTGAGCGATCTGGGGGCCGTCTGCCACCGCGATTATTCCGAGGATGGGCAGAAGGCCAGCCTCTTTGCCCATATCGGTCCCGAGGTGAAGGGCGGCGTCATATTGTCGGGCCACACCGACGTTGTGCCGGTCGAGGGCCAGAACTGGAGCACCGATCCGTTCCGCGTCGTGGAAAAGGACGGCAAGCTCTTTGGCCGCGGCACCTGCGACATGAAGGGGTTCGATGCGCTGGCCCTTTCCTTGGCCGCGCGCGCCGCCCATGCGCCCCTGACCCGGCCTCTGCAGATCTGTCTCAGCCGCGACGAGGAAATTGGCTGTGTCGGCGCGCCGCCGATGATCCGCGCCATGCAGGGCAAGCTGCCAAAGGCGGCGCTGGCGATCATTGGCGAACCTTCGATGATGCAGGCGGTGACGGGCCATAAGGGTGGCATCGGCTTTCACACGCATCTGCGCGGCTTCGAGGTGCATTCCTCGCTGATCGACCGGGGCGTGTCGGCGGTGATGGAGGCGGCACGGCTGATCGACTGGGCCAACAAGATCAACGCCGAGAACCGGGCGCGCGGCAGCAGCGGGGCCGATGCGCTTTTCGATCCGCCCTATACCACGCTGCATGTCGGCATGATCGAGGGCGGCACGGCGCATAACATCACCGCCAGGGATTGCCGGTTCCTGCTGTCGTTTCGGTGTGTGCCCGGCGAGGATGCCGATGAATGGGGGCAGCGCTATGTCGATGAAATGCGCAAGCTGGAAGCCCAAATGCAGGCGGTGGAGCCCTCCTGCTTTATCGAACTCTCGCCAAGTTGGAGCGTGCCCGGCCTGCGACCCGAGGGAAACGGGGCCGCCGAGGCGCTGGTGCGCCGCCTGACCGGCGACAATGCCACCCATGTCGTCAGCTACGGCACCGAGGCGGGGCAGCTTCAGGCCGAAGGCTATTCCGCCGTGGTCTGTGGACCCGGCAATATCGCGCAGGCCCATCAGCCCGATGAATATATCGAGATATCGCAGTTCGAGGCCGGAGAGGCCTTCATGAACCGGCTGTTGGAGACGCTCTGCGAATGACATTCCCAATCGGCATGCACCGGCCGGTCGAACATCCCGGGCCTCCGCCTGCCAGCGCCGATGTGGTGATCATCGGGGCCGGTATCATCGGTGTGATGACGGCCTGGTATCTCGCAAAACAAGGTCTGCGCGCGGTGGTGGTCGAAAAGGGCCGCGTGGCGGGGGAACAAAGCAGCCGCAACTGGGGCTGGATCCGTCAGATGGGCCGTGACCCCGCCGAATTGCCGATCATGGTGGAGGCGGCGCGGCTATGGCGCGACGTGCAGGCCGAAACCCGCGAGGATCTGGGGCTGGTGCAATGCGGTCTGACCTATCTTGCGCGCCGGCAGGGCGATATGGACCGTTTCGCGCGCTGGCTGGCGGCGGTGGCGGGCTCGGGCGTCGATAGCCGCTTGCTGACGGCCGAGGAGGTGCGCGGCCTTCTGCCCGGCTGCGAGATACCGGTGGTGGGCGGGCTGCATACGGCCTCGGATATGCGGGCCGAGCCCTGGGTGGCCGTCCCCGCGCTGGCCCGCGCGGCCACCGCCAGGGGCGTGGTGATCGTGGAAAACTGCGCCGCGCGGGTGCTGGATATTCAGGCCGGGCGGGTCGCGGGGATCTGGACCGAAGCGGGCCATATCGCGGCCCCGGAGGTTCTGGTGGCGGGCGGGGCGTGGTCGTCGCTTTTCCTGCGCCGGCATGGGATCGGCCTGCCGCAGCTTTCGGTGCGCTCCTCGGCGATGGCGACGGGGCCGTTGCCGGAAGCTTTCGCGGGCGGAGCCGCCGATGACGATCTGGCGTTTCGCAGGCGTCAGGATGGCGGCTACACGCTGGCCCCGTCCGCAGCGCATGATTTCTGGATTGGCCCGGATGCGTTTCGCCATCTGCGCGCCTTTCTGCCGCAATTGCGCATGGCCCCGTTCGGGCGGCGTTACCGGGCGATGGCTCCGAAAGGGTTTCCCGATGCTTGGGGCACAAGACGGAGCTGGCGCGCCGATGAGGAAACCCCGTTCGAGGCCATGCGCGTGCTGAACCCCGCGCCCGATATGCGCCGTCTGGCACAGGTGCAGCGGCGGTTCGCGCGGGCCTGGCCGGGTCTCGGCCCGACCCCTTCACCGGCGGCATGGGCGGGGATGATCGACGTGCTGCCCGATGAGGTGCCCGTCGCCGACCGCGCGCCTTTGCCCGGCCTCAGCATCTGCACCGGAATGTGCGGCCACGGGTTCGGTATCGGCCCCGGTTTCGGGCGCATCATGGCCGATCTCATTGCAGGCTCGGACCCCGGCCATGATCTTGGCCGGTTCCGTCTGTCGCGGTTTTCCGATGGCACGCGCCTGCAAATCGGTCCACATGCCTGACGCCTCTTGTCGCTGCCGCCCGGATCGGTCAGGTTTGCGGCACCCCCCCCCTGACGCTCAGGAAAGGCCCCGCCATGCCCGTCAAGAACCGTTTTGCCGAATTGCTGCCCGAAATCACCGAATGGCGGCGCGATATCCATGCGCATCCCGAGATCCTGTTCGATACGCATCGGACTTCCGCGCTGGTGGCGGAGAAGCTGACAGCGTTCGGCTGCGACGAGATCGTGACCGGCCTGGGCCGCACCGGGGTGGTGGCTCTGATCCGCGGCAGATCGGACAGTTCGGGCAAGGTGATCGGGTTGCGCGCCGATATGGATGCGCTGCCGATACATGAGGCGACGGGGCTGGATTATGCCAGCCAGACGCCCGGCGCGATGCATGCCTGCGGCCATGACGGCCACACCGCGATGTTGCTGGGGGCCGCGAAATACCTGGCCGAGACGCGCAATTTCGACGGCACGGTCGCGGTCATCTTTCAGCCCGCCGAAGAGGGCGGCGGTGGCGGCAAGGAGATGTGCGATGACGGCATCATGGACCGTTTCGGCATTCAGGAGGTCTATGGCATGCATAACTGGCCGGGCCGCCCGGTGGGCAGTTTCGCGATCCGGACGGGCTCGTTTTTTGCCGCCGCCGACCAGTTCGACATCCACGTGACCGGCAAGGGCGGTCATGCCGCCAAACCGCAGGAAACCGTGGATACGACGCTGGTGGCCAGCCAGATCGTCATCGCGCTGCAGAGCATTGCCAGCCGCAACGTCGATCCGGTCAGCCAGGTCGTGGTATCGGTCACCAGTTTCGAGACCGGATCGACGGCGCATAACGTGATTCCCGAAACCGTGCATCTGAAGGGCACGGTGCGCACGCTGGATGGCGCGGTGCAGGATCTGGCCGAGGACCGTCTGAAAGCCATTGCCGATCTGACAGCGCGCGCCTATGGGGCAGCCGCCGAGGTCGATTACCGCCGCGGCTATCCGGTGATGGTGAACTCCGAGGCACAGACCGAATTTGCCGCCGAGGTCGCCAGTGCGGTTGCGGGCTCCTGCGACGAGGCCCCGCTGGTGATGGGCGGCGAGGATTTTGCCTTCATGCTGGAGGAGCGTCCCGGGGCCTATATTCTGGTCGGCAACGGCGATACGGCGGCGGTTCACCACCCGAAATACAATTTCAACGATGAGGCGATCCCGGCTGGATGTTCGTGGTGGGCCGAGATCGTGGAGCGCCGGATGCCGGCGGTGTAAGGCATTGATATAACTAACAAGTGAGATGGAGTTTCGAAATATGATGTGGGTTGTTAGGGTATGGGTGGCCGCGTGGATCGTTGTTTGGTCACCTCTTGATGTGCAGGCGCAAAATGTCGGGGATGAGTTCGAGGTTCCGGTTTCGAGCACGTTTATCGAAGGCGAGATCGGTGCCAACGGCGAATTCCGTCGCATTTATGGCTTCTTGTGGGATGTCATCGGAGTCGACGGCCGTATTGCGGTTTGCGGTGTAGGGTATTTTCGAGAGCCGCGCGCACGAATGGTTGTCAGTCGGCTTCTGGACGGTGCTACGATCACATTGAATGAGCAGGTCATTCACACGGGCATTCGTTTCTTTAGCCGCGCCACGACGGACAATCGACTGACAACAACGCCTGCCAATTGTGTGCTGACCGCAGCGGCGGTTCCGCAGGGGCCTTTTGAGATCGTATTGAACATCGAAGGCGGGACCATCAGAAACTAACCGCAAAAAAACAATCTGCGCCGTTCCCGGATGAAAGCGGAAACGGCGCAGTTCAGCCGCCGGTATGGCTCATGTGGCGCGACATCCGGCCATCGACCGCTTGCCGGGAATAGTCGAAATCATGACCCTTGGGCTTGTGCGAGATTGCGGCGCGGATGGCGTTTTCCAGCAGGTCGTCTTGTGGCGAGGCCCGCAGGGGCGCGCGCAGGTCGGCCATATCCTCCTGACCCAGGCACATGAAAAGCTCACCCGTGCAGGTCAGGCGCACCCGGTTGCAGCTTTCGCAGAAATTATGCGTCAGTGGCGTGATGAAACCGATTTTTTGCCCGGTTTCGTCGATCCGGACATAGCGTGCCGGGCCGCCGCTGCGTTCATCCAGATCGGTCAGCGTATAGCGTTCCGCGAGACGGGCGCGCAGATCCTTGAGATCCCAATACTGATCCAGCCGATCCTCGTTACCCAGATCGCCCATCGGCATGACCTCGATAAAGGTGAGGTCCATGTCGCGGCTGGCGCACCAGTCCTGCAGGGTGAAAAGCTCATCCTCGTTGAAGCCTTTCAGCGCCACCGCGTTGATCTTGACCCGCAGCCCCGCCTTTTGCGCCGCGTCGATGCCGTTCAGGACCTGGGGCAGGCGGCCCCACCGGGTGATATCGGCGAATTTCGCCTCGTCGAGTGTGTCGAGCGAGACATTGACGCGGCGCACACCGGCGGCAAACAGATCGTCGGAAAACCGGGCCAGCTGGCTGCCATTGGTGGTCAGCGTCAGCTCATCCAGCGCGCCGCTGTCCAGATGCCGGCTCATGGCGTCGAAAAAGGTCATGATACCCTTACGCACCAGCGGTTCGCCGCCGGTGATGCGCAGTTTTCTCACACCCATGCGAATGAAGGTGGAGCACATGCGATCCAGTTCCTCCAGCGTCAGAAGCTCCTTCTTCGGCAGAAACGTCATGTTTTCCGACATGCAATAGACGCAGCGGAAATCGCAACGGTCGGTGACCGAGACGCGCAGATAGGTGATCGCGCGGGCAAATGGATCAATCAGGGGGGCGTCTGTTTTCATGGCCAGAACCTAACTACACCCCGAGCGTGCCGCAAGCATTGATGCCCGGTGCGATGTCGCCTAGATAATGGCCATGACTCGTATCTTCCGCATCGCAATAACCCTTGGGCTGACGGCCCTGCTTGCTGGCTGTGCAATCGGCCGCCCCGAGCCTCTGGCGCTGTTCACCCCTACGGGTGAGCCGCTGGCCGATATCGAGGCCCCGCCCGGCGATCCGGTGCCGGATGCCACCGCTGCCGGGGATGGGGCCGATACGGCCGAGGGTGCGGCACCCGAGGAGAATGCCACCCCGCATGGTGCCCCCGATGTCTATGGCATTACCGTGGCGACCCTGGGTGATCCGACCGATCCGGGACTATGGATCGAAACGCCGTTTGCCCAGATTGAAATGCCGGGGCGGGTCATTTCAGAGAGCGGGCGTGTGCTTCAGCTGATGTTGCGCCCCTCCGGAGGGGCGCTCGGGTCGGGCAGCCGGATCAGCCTTGAGGCGATGCAGGCGCTTGGGTTGAGCCTGACCGATCTGGCGATATTGACGGTCAACTCCGAGCAATAGCCGCATGGACCGCCGCCTGTTTCCCGCGCCGCAAGACTGGCAGGCAATGCGGGACGGGTTTTCCTGGGGGATACCGGAAAGCATGAATATCGCGCAGCTTTGCTGCGACGATTGGGCCGCTGTGGCCCCCGATCAGGTGGCGATCACCCATCTGGATGCCGGGGGCGCACGGCAGTGCTGGACCTATGGGCAGTTGAAGCGTGCCTCTGACGGGCTTGCGGCGGCATTGGCGGCGCGCGGCGTGGGGCCGGGCGACCGGGTGGCCATCCTTCTGGCGCAACACCCTTATGTGTTGATCTGCCATTTCGCGACGATGAAACTGGGCGCGGTGTCCTTGCCGTTGTTCACGCTTTTTGGCGAGGATGCGCTGCGCTACCGGCTGTCGGATAGCGGCGCGCGCGCGGTGGTGACAGACCCTGCCAATCTGGATCGGGTGATGGCCATACGCCCGGATCTGCCGGCGCTCGATCTGGTGATCTCGACCGGGCCGGCCCGCGCGCCGGTGCCGGCGCTTGCCGATCTGATTGAGACGCCCGCGCGCGGGTTTCGGGCAGCGGCAACGGCGGCGGAAGACCCGGCGATGATGATCTATACCTCGGGCACGACGGGCGATCCGAAGGGCGTGCTGCATGCGCATCGGTTCCTCATTGGCCATTTGCCGTGCATGGAGTTGAGCCAGGGCCTGTTTCCGAAACCGGGCGATATCGGCTGGACCCCCGCCGACTGGGCCTGGATCGGCGGGCTGATGGATATGGCGATGCCCTGTCTTTACTATGGCGTGCCGCTGGTCAGCCATCGCTTTGCCAAGTTCGACCCCGAGGCGGCGCTTGCCCTGATGGCCCGCGAAGGCGTCAGCAATGCCTTTATCCCGCCCACAGCCCTGCGCCTGATGCGCGTGGCGAGGCGGCCAGAGGGGCTGCGGCTCAGGGCCGTCAGCTCAGGCGGTGAGCCTTTGGGGGCCGATCTGCTGGATTGGGGGCGGGACAGGCTGGGGGCCGAAATCAACGAGCTTTACGGGCAGACCGAGGCCAATCTGTTGGTCGCCTCCTGTTCGCTTGGCATGGACCGGGTGCCCGGGGCGATGGGGTTGCCGGTCCCGGGGCATGAGGTGCGGGTGCTGGACGCGGCGGGGCGCGCGGTCGGCGCGGGTGAGGTCGGTGAGATCTGCTTGAAGGTGCCCGACCCGGTCGGTTTCCTGCGCTATTGGAACAAGCCCGAGGCCACGGTCGGGAAGGTCGTGGATGGCTGGCTCAGGACCGGTGATCTGGCGCAATGGCGTGGCGACGGGCAGTTGGTGTTTCATGCCCGCGACGACGATGTGATTACCTCTGCGGGGTATCGCATCGGCCCCGCCGAGATCGAGGCGGCGCTGCTATGCCACGCGGATGTGGTCATGGCCGCCGTGGTTGGCGAGCCCGACCCGCTGCGCACCGAGATCGTGGTGGCGCATGTGGTGTTGCGCGCCGGGGCCGATTGGGCCGGGATGGAGCGCGCATTGCAGGATCTGGTACGGGACCGGGTGTCGGCGCATCTGGTGCCGCGCCGGGTGGTCCGGGCCGAGAGCCTGCCGATGACCGCGACGGGAAAGGTGATGCGCCGCGCGCTGCGGGGCGGATGAAAGGGTGCCCCGACGGCGGGCTTAACCTGCCGGGGCCCAGGCCGCGCGAGGCACGGGTGGCGCAGGCCCCAGGCCTTGAAACACCGCCAATGCCGCCAACCCCGTTCCGGGTCGGTGCGCGGGTTTATGCTGTTTGCCGGTGAAAAATTCGCCGCGCGCCGCCTGGCGGCCCTGCCCTCAGCTGTGTTTGCCAAGATGAAGGGCGGCAGGGCTCTCGGGTCCTGATCTGCGGATAACGGGGGGCCGGCGGGTGCGGGCGGTTTCCAAGCCCCGGTCCTGTCGCTAAAACCCCGGGGCGAGACACACGAACAAAGGCCGCCCGACATGACACATATCCGCCCGCAACCCGGTATCATGGAGATTGCGCTCTATCAGGGGGGCGGCTCGAAAATTGTCGGGCGCGATACGGTCCTGAAGTTAAGCTCGAACGAGAACCCGTTCGGGCCGAGCCCGCGCGCGACAGACGCGGTGAGGGCGGCGGCGGCAACGATGCATCTATATCCTGCAACCGATCACGCGCCTTTGCGGGGCGTGATCGCGCAAGGCCTGGGGCTGGATGCCGGTCGCATCATCTGTGGGGTGGGCAGCGATGAGGTGATTACCTTTCTCTGTCAGGCCTATGCCGGGCCGGGCGATGAGGTCCTTTATACCGAGCACGGGTTTTTGATGTACCGGATCTCGGCCCTGGCCGCCGGGGCCACGCCGGTGGTGGTGAAGGAACGCGACCGGGTGGTCGATGTCGATGCAATCCTGGCGGGCGTCACGCCCCGCACAAGGCTGGTTTTCGTGACCAATCCCGGCAACCCGTCGGGCACGATGATTTCGGATGCCGAAATGGCGCGGCTGGCCGAAGGGCTGCCCGCGACCTGCCTGCTGGTCATCGACGCGGCCTATATCGACTATGTCGAGGGCCATGATGGCGGGGCCGCGTTGGTGGAGGCGCGCGAAAACGTGGTGATGACGCGGACCTTTTCCAAGATCTACGGGCTTGGAGGCTTGCGGGTCGGCTGGGGCTATGGCCCGCGCGCCGTGATCGACGTGCTTAACCGGGTTCGCGGGCCCTTCAACCTGTCGTCGCTGGCCCTGGCCGGGGCCGAGGCCGCGATGCGCGACACTGCCTATATGCAGATGTGCCGCGAGGTGAACCGGGTGCAGCGGGCGCGGTTGGCCGAGGGGCTGACGGCGATGGGGTATCCGTCGGACCCGAGCCACGGCAATTTCATCCTGGTGCGTATGGCCGATGCCGATCAGGCGCGGGCAGCCGATGCGCATTTCAAGGAAAACGGCATTATCGTGCGGCTGGTTGCTGCCTATGGCCTGAGCAATGCCATTCGGATTACGGTGGGCCGTGAAGAGGATGTGACCCGGGTTCTGGAGGTTATGGCCCGGTTTGGAGCGAAAACATGAGTGTGATTTACGACCGGGTGGCGCTGATTGGGCTGGGGCTGATTGCAGGGTCGATGGCGCACGCGATGCGGCGCGGCGGGTTGGCCGGTGAAATCGTGGGCACCGCGCGCTCGGCCGAGACGCGGGCCGTGGCGGCCGAAATCGACCTTTGCGACCGGATCGTCGAATCGGCGGCCGAGGCGGTGGCGGGGGCTGATCTGGTGGTGCTCTGCGTGCCCGTGGGCGCAATGGGCGCGGTGGCGGCTGAGATCGCGCCGCATCTGGCCGAAGGGGCAACGCTGACCGATGTCGGCTCGGTCAAAAAGGACGTGATCGCCACCGTTGGCCCGCTTTTGCCGGATCACGTGCAGTTTGTCCCCGGGCACCCGCTGGCAGGGACCGAACATTCCGGGCCGCGGTCCGGCTTTGCCGAGCTTTTTGACAATCGCTATACGCTCCTGACGCCGCCCGAGGGCTCTGATCCTGCCGCTGTGGCGCGGCTGCGCGCGCTTTGGGAAGGGTGCGGCGCGATTGTCGAGGAGATGGAGGCCGATCACCATGATCTGGTGCTGGCCGTCACCAGCCACGCGCCGCACCTGATTGCCTATACGATGGTCGGCGTGGCCGACGATCTGCGCCGGGTGACCGATCGCGAGGTGATCAAGTATTCGGCTGCCGGTTTCCGGGATTTCACCCGCATTGCCGCCAGCGACCCGACCATGTGGCGCGATGTGTTCCTCTCCAACAAAGAGGCCACGCTGGAGATCCTGGGCCGCTTCACCGAAGAGCTTTTTGCCCTGCAACGGGCGATCCGACGCGGCGATGGCGATCATCTCTTTGATTATTTCACCCATACGCGTGCGATCCGGCGTGGCATCATCGAGGCCGGACAGGATACCGCCGCCCCCGATTTCGGGCGCGGCGGCCCGCGCAAGGAGGATCCCGGGGGATGAGCCTTTGGCGCGTGGCATTCTGGATCGGGGTCTTGCTGGCAATGCCGGCCCTTGCCGATCCGCCCGCGCGGTCGATCATCCCACTGCCGCGGCCCGAGGCCAACCCGGGCTATCGTGACGTGCCGCCGATCACGGCCCCGGCGACAGCCGCCATTGCGGCCGCAGTCTCGGCGGCAATAGCGGACGGCGGGCAGGGCGAAGAGCAGAGCGAGGAGCCGCGCCGAGGGTTGTTGGCGTTGCTTGGCGGCCAGAACCGGGGCAACCAGCGGGGGCTGACGGCGGTGCGCCGTTCCTTGCGGCCCCTGTTTCGCCCTGTCATGGCGGCGCAACTGGCCAGCGCGCCCGCGCATGTGGATCCGCCCACGCAAACTGCGGCCAGTGGCGGCCTTTGTGGCGTTCCGGGCATCACCGGCGAACGACTGGCCCGCATCCCCGGCAGGCTCAATGGCTGTGGCATTGCCGAACCGGTCCGGATCCGCGCCATCAACGGCATCACGTTTTCACAGCGCCCGACCCTGAATTGCCAGGCGGCGCGCGCGCTTCGGGGCTGGCTGATCGAGGATGTCGTGCCCGAGATCGGGCGGCGCGGCGGCGGCGTGGCTTCGGTCCGGGTGCTCAGTTCCTATTCCTGCCGCACCCGCAACAACCAGCCCGGCGCGCGGCTGTCGGAACACGCCACCGGCAACGCCATCGACATTGCCGGGTTCGGTCTGGCCAATGGCCGCGAGATCACGGTGCTCAGCGATTGGGGCAGCGGGGTCGAGGGCCGCATCCTGCGCCGAATTCACGCGGCCGCCTGCGGCCGGTTCGGCACGGTTCTGGGCCCGAATGCCGACCGCTATCATCAGGATCACTTCCACGTCGATGCCGCGGCCTATCGCGGCGGGGCCTATTGCCGCTAATAGAGCGTCAGAACCGGCGCGGGGCCAAGCGGGATGGGGCCGAGATAGGCCTGCCCCTCGGCAAAGCTGAGCGTGACGTCCAGATCGCTGGGCCGGCCTGACAGGCTGGCGATCAGCGCCAGACCGTTTTCCAGCGTGGATCGCATGGCACCGGGGATGGCCCCGGCATTGACGCCCAGATCAATCATGGCCCGCCAGTTTTCGGCGCTGAGCGCCAGGTTGCCGGTTGGAATGCCCGCCGCATCGACATCAAGCGTGCCCGTCGCCTGCAAGCCCAACCCGCCCCAGCCAGCACGAAAACCGGTCAACTCGACGCGGGTTATCTGCGGGCGGGCCACCTCTAGCGCGTCGATGTCCCATTGCCGTTCGAATTGCAGCACGGCGTCGACCGTCAGACGTTCGATGGCGTCGGGCAGATCCCGATCCGGATCCAGCAGGCGCAGAACCTCGCCCGCCGGTGTCACGGCGCGCGCGTCAAATGCGATTTCATAGCGCGCGGCACCATCGCCCTGCTCGGCGATCGTCAGAAAGGCGGTGTCGATGGCGCTGGTCCAGCCCCAGTTGCTGGTGATGTCAAAACCTGCCAGGTCGGCTTCGGCCCGCACCAGCGAGAACCTGTCGGTCGGGCGCAGCTGCAACAGAGCCTGCATCAGATCGGCGCGGATCGTGAGGCTTTGGCGGACGGTTGTCAGCACCTGCTCGCGCGGCCAGATCGCGCGCACCGATTGCGGCTGATAGGCGGGCTGAACCAGGCGGAACGTGGGCGCGGACCAGGCCCATTGCGTAAAGGGATCGGCCAGATCGAGACCGATAAAGAGGCTGTCAAAGCGCAGCGGATAGCCGGTGGTCTCGACGCTGTCATATTCAACGACCCACCCGGCATCGGCCTGTTGCTGCAGCCAGGCCAGGCTGACGCGTTCGGCAGCCGTCGCGCCCAGATACCAGACCCCCGACCAAAGCGCGGCGGTGATGCCCACGATCCAGGCCAAGACCCTCATGCCGCGATTTCTCCTGTTCCATCCCGCTTCTGCCCTGCATATACGGGTGGCAGGGCAAGAGACCAGAGAGATACGCGAATGGATCTGTGGGTGTTCGGCTATGGGTCGTTGATATGGAACCCGGGCTTTGATGTCGTCGAGAAGCGCATCGCGCGGCTGCCGGGCTGGCATCGCTCATTCTGCATGTCGTCGATCCACCATCGCGGCACCGAGGCCGATCCCGGTCTGGTGCTGGCACTGGATGCGGCGGCGGGCGCGCATTGCGACGGGGTGGCGTTTCGCGTCGAGGCCGCGAAATCGGCGGCGACCATCGACTATCTGCGTGAGCGCGAGCTGATTTCCTCGGCCTATCTGGAGCGCGAGCTGCCGATCACGTTTCGCGACGGGGCCGTCGCCTCCGCCATCACCTACGTCATCGACCGGGCGCATGTGCAATATGTGGCCGGGATGGCGCTGGAGGAACAGGCCCGCATCATCGCCCATGCCTCTGGCGGGCGCGGGCCCAATGACGAATATCTCTACAATACCGCCGCGCATCTGGCCGAACTGGACCTTGCCGATGAGGATCTGGACTGGCTGGTGGCCCGCGTGCGTGGAATGAAGGCCGCCTGACGCCCATATCTGTTGGCAGAACCGGCCAACAGGGGTAGGGTGGCCCAAACAAACGAAGTGGCCAGACCCCCGTGACGAGCAGACCCGACGCGCCGCGATTTACCCAACCGATCCGCCAGATCGTCATCATGTTGATGATCTGTGGGCTGGTCGGGCTTGGCACCTTCTTTGTGTTTCCCTCGGTGGCACCGGTTTTCCTGGCCAATACCTTTCTGAACGGCACCATCGCGGTGGTGTTTCTGGTGGGCGTGCTGGCCTGTTTCTGGCAGCTTGCGCAGCTGTTTTCCTCGATCTCGTGGATCGAGGAAATCGCGTCGGGCAGCACCGATCATCAGGATCGCCCGCCACGTCTGTTGGCCCCGTTGGAGGGCATCCTGCGGGCGCGCGGCACCCGGTTGCAGCTGACCTCGGCCTCGTCCCGGTCGATCCTCGATTCGGTCGGTGCGCGGATGGAGGAAAGCCGCGATATTACGCGCTATATCACCAACCTGCTGATTTTCCTCGGACTTCTGGGCACGTTCTACGGGCTCGCCATTACCGTGCCGGCAGTGGTGGAAACCATCCGATCACTGAACCCGTCGGCGGATGAGGGCGGCATGGAGGTGTTCGGCCGGCTAATGGGCGGGCTTGAGGAACAGTTGGGTGGCATGGGCACGGCCTTCGCGTCCTCTCTGCTGGGCCTTGCCGGGTCGCTGGTGGTGGGGTTGCTGGAGCTTTTCGCGGGTCACGGGCAAAACCGGTTCTACCGCGAGATGGAGGAATGGCTGTCGACCATCACGCGGGTCAGTTTTTCCTCGGGCGATGGTGAGGGTGGCGGCGTTGACAGGGGCGCGATCGCGACGGTTCTGGATCATATGGTCGATCAGATCGACACGCTGCAGAGCCTGTTCACGCAGTCCGAAACCCGCCATGCCGAAACTGAGACGCGGATGTCCGATATCACCGTGGTGCTGCATGATCTGGCGGAACGTCTGGGGCCCGGTCAGGTCGCGGCGACCGAACGGTTGGCCGCGTCGCAGGAACGCATGGCTGAGGTTATGGCCGCCACCAGTGGTGAGGCCGGGATCGACGCCGAAAGCCGGATGCGTCTGCGCTCGATCGACGTGCAGCTGCTGAAGATATTCGAGGAAATCGGGGCCTCGCGCGCCGATGAGGTCGGGGCGCTGCGCGACGATCTGGGGGCGCTGACCGAGGCGCTGCGCGATCTCAACCGGGCCGCCACGCAACAAGGGCGCCGCCCGCGCCGCGCGCGTCCCGCGCGGGACGAGCCGCCGCAAGAGGGCTGAGCCATGGCCTTTCACCGACGCGCGGGCAACCGATTTGCAGGCTCCATCTGGCCCGGTTTTGTCGATGCCATCACGGCGATGCTGATGGTGATGATCTTTGTGCTGACCATTTTCATGGTGGTGCAATTCGTGCTGTCGGAAACGATCAACGATCAGGATACCGAGCTGAATGCGCTGAATGACCAGCTGAACCAGTTGGCCGATGCGCTGGGGCTGGAACAATTGCGGGTCTCGGAGCTGGAACAGCGCGCGGCGACCCTGGGCACGTCGCTGGCGGTGGCGGAAGAAGAAATCATAACGCAGAACCTGCTGATTGCCGCGCTGAACGCCGAAGTCGATAGCCAAACCGCGCGGATCGTTGATTTCGAGGCGCAGATTGCGGCGTTGCTTGCGGATAATTCCGATCTCGCCGCCGATCGCGATGCCGCGCGGGCCGAAATCGCAGACCGGATTTCCGAGGCCGAGGCGCTCAACCTGGCACTGGCGGCGGCAAGGTCCGAAATCGATGCGGCAACCGAGGCGGCGCGGCTGGCCGCGGCCGAGCGTGAGGCGCTGGAGGCACTGATTGCCGATCTGCAGGGCGAGGCCGCGGAACGGTCGGCCACCTTGGCCGAAACGCTGGCCTTGCTGGAGGGCGAGCGCGACGTGACGGCGGCGCTTGAGGCCGACATTGCGGCGCTGGAGGCCGATCTCGGTGCCGAAGAGGCCGCGCGCCTGGCCGAGGCGGCGGCGGCGGCGGCTTTGCGCGACCGGCTGAGCGACGCCGAAACCCAACTGACGGCAGAGGAAGAGGCGCGGTTGGTCGAGGCGGCCACAGCCGAGGCGTTGCGCGCCCGTCTTGAAGCCGCCGATGCCGAACTGACGGCGATGTCGCTGGCGCTGGAAGAGCGCCGGCGCGAGGCCGAGGAGACGCTGACCCTGTTGGCCGCCGCCGATCTGGCGCGCGAAAACCTGGCCGCGCGGCTGGCTGCCGCCGTCGCCGCCACCGCCGAGCGGGATGGTCGTATTACATCGCTGGAGACCGAGGGCGCGGCGGTCATCTCGGATCTTGAGGCGCAACTGGCGCTGGCGCTGGCGGCGCGCGCGCAAACGCAGAGCGAGCTGGAAAACGCCGCCGCCGAGGTCGGGCGGCTTTCGGTTCTGGAGGAGCAATCGGCACTGGCGCTGGCGGCGCGGGCCCGGGATGCCGATGCCATGGCGGCAACGCGTGAGGCGCTAAGGCTGGCCGAAGCCCAGGCCGATGCGCGGGCCGGCGATCTGTCGGCGCTGGAGGAGGAATTGGCACTGGCACTGGCGCGTCTGGCAAGCCAGGCCGGCGAAAGCGACGCCCGCATCGCGGCGTTGCAGGGCGATCTGGCCGAGGCCCGGGCAGGGGCTGCGGCTTCGGCCGCCGAATTGGCCGCGACCGAAGCCACGCTGACCGCGATTGAGGCTGAACTGGCCCAGGCGCTGGCCGCCGCCGTCGACAACACCGATCTGGTCAGCGATCTGCAAGACCGGTTGGGCATCGCACAGGCCCAAGCCGCCGCTGCCATCGAGGGCGTGGCGGCGGGGCGCAGCGCGTTGAGCCGGCTAGAGGCGGAGCTGGCCCAGGCATTGCTGGATCTGGAGCGCGCCGAGGCCGATGCCGCCGCCCGCATTGCCGAACTTGAAGGCGACCTGGCCGCGTCCGAGGCGGCGCGCCGGATCTCCGGTGCCGATGCCGCCACCGCGCTGTCGGATCTGGAGGCAGCACTGGCGGAAGCGTTGACGGCGCAAATGCTGGCCGAGGCAGATGCCTCGCGGTTGACCGAGGCAGAACAGCGCGCGGCCCTTCTGGCGCAGGCCAATCTGGAGCTTGATGCGAATGCCGAGGCCGCCTCGGCCGAGAGCCAGCGCCAGATTGCGGCGCTGAACGAACAGGTGGCCGCCCTGCGCACCCAGTTGGGGCAGTTGCAGGCGCTTCTGGATGATGCCCGCGACCGCGATGCTGCCGCCGAGGTGCAGGTCGAAACCCTTGGCGCGGATCTGAACGCCGCATTGGCCCGATTGGCCGCCGAATCCGCCGCCCGTGCGGCAGCCGAGGCCGAGGCCGCGGCGCTGAGCCAGGCCGAGGTCGAGCGTTTGGCCGCCGAGGCGCAGGAGCTGTCGCGCTATCGTTCTGAGTTCTTTGGTCGTCTGCGCGAGTTGCTGGAGGGCCGCGAAGGCGTGCGGATCGACGGCGACCGGTTTGTTTTTTCATCCGAAGTTCTGTTCGATACCGGCTCGGCCGAGCTGGCCGATGAGGGGTTGGCGCAGATTGCCAATGTGGCAGGGCTGTTGCTGGAGATTTCTGATGAGATCCCCGACGAGATCGACTGGATCATCCGGGTCGATGGTCATACCGATAATGTGGCCATCCGCCCCGGTGGCACCTATGCCAATAACTGGGAGCTGAGCCAGGCGCGTGCGCTGTCGGTGGTGCTCTATATGACCGAGGAACTGGGCATCCCGCCCTTCCGGCTGGCGGCCACAGGCTTTGGCGAATACCGCCCGCTGAACCCGGCCAATACGCCTGAGGCGCGGGCGCAGAACCGGCGCATCGAGCTGAAACTAACGGAACGTTAAGGGGCGGTGACGGTCAACCTGGTGGTGACCCGGTCCACTTCGCGCCCGTCGCGGTTCAGGCGAACCTCGCCCTGATAAAGGCCCGGAGGCCAGCCACCGGCGCGCGCGCGCAGGCCGGTGCCGCGAAACAACTGTGCCTGGCGGCGGTCGAGGGGCACGGTCACGTCATGCATGAGGCTGCCATCGGGCTGCCGGATGCTGAGCCGCAGCTCATCACCCGCGCGGGCCCCGAAGAGATAGGCCCAGATCACCAAGGCCGCGGCATCTGCGGGTAAGGTCTCGGACCCGGCCTGACCGGCCTGAATGGTCTCGAACTCGGGCATATCGGGCGCAAATCCCGCCCTCAGGATGCCGCCGGGCTGATAGGCGAGATCGCCGCGCCATAAGGGCCCATCGCCGGGGTCGCCGCACCCGGCCCCGGGCGCGAAGGGATCGACCGGATCACCATCGTTGCGCACCGACAGGTGCAAATGCGGAAATTCGGAATTGCCGGAATAGCCGACCAGACCGAGCGGGGTTCCGGCCTCGATCACCTGGCCTTGCGTGACGGTGATGGATCCCAGCAGCATATGGCAATATTGCGTCTGCCAGCCATCGCCATGGTCGATCAGGACGCCATTGCCGCATTCCTGACCCTCGACCATTCCGGCCCGGCCGGTATCGGGGACGGAATTGCGCAGGCCGGTCACGATGCCGGGGGCGGCGGCCATCACCCGGACACCGGCATCCATCGCGGCGAAATCGGGCAGGCGGATATCGGTGCCGCTATGGCCGTCATAGGTAAGCGGCCCGCAGGTATAATCCCGCGCGCCGGGGCCGGGATCGCGGTCCATATATCGCTGCACGACGCAATCTTGCCCCAGGGTGCAATCCAGCGAAAATTCCAGCACCGGTGGATTGGCCAGCGCCGGGGCCACGAAAAAGGCGGCCCCCGAAAGAGCCGCCAATATCGTGTCGTGCCGGGTCACTCTGCGGTTAGAAGCGGCGGCTTCTTTGAAGAGATGCGGCGCGTGCCGGGCTCCTCGATCCTGAGATCGAGTGCCCCATCCTTGACGCCGACCTGCACATTGCCGCCTTTGGCGAGCTTGCCGAACAAAAGCTCTTCGGCGAGCGGCTTCTTGATGTGTTCCTGAATGACGCGGCCAAGGGGGCGAGCCCCCATCTTGTCGTCATAGCCCTTGTCGGCCAGCCATTCGGCCGCCGGGTTGGTAAGCTCAATGGTGACGTTGCGGTCCATCAGCTGTGCTTCGAGTTGCAGCACAAATTTTTCGACCACCTGCAGGATCACCTCCTTGGGTAGCGGTGCAAAGCTGATCACCGCGTCCAGACGGTTGCGGAATTCAGGCGTGAAGGTGCGCTCGATGGCGGCGGTATCTTCGCCTTCACGGCGGTCGCGGCCAAAGCCGATGGCCGATTTCGCCAGTTCCGAGGCCCCGGCATTCGAGGTCATGATCAGAACCACGTTGCGGAAATCGACCGAGCGGCCATTGTGATCGGTCAGGGTGCCGTGATCCATCACCTGCAACAGGATGTTGAACACGTCCGGGTGCGCCTTCTCGATCTCATCGAGCAGCAGCACGCAATGCGGATGCTGGTCGATCCCGTCGGTCAGCTGCCCGCCCTGATCGAACCCGACATAGCCCGGGGGGGCACCGATCAGGCGGCTGACGGCGTGTTTCTCCATGTATTCCGACATGTCGAACCGCAGCAATTCCACGCCCAGAACATCGGCCAGCTGTTTGGCGACCTCGGTCTTGCCGACGCCGGTGGGGCCCGCAAAAAGATAGTTGCCGATGGGCTTTTCAGGTTCGCGCAGACCGGCGCGAGCCAGCTTGATGGAGCTTGACAGCGCTTCGATCGCCTTGTCCTGGCCAAAGACCACGCGTTTCAGCGAGACCTCCAGATCCTTCAGCACCACGGCGTCGTCCTTGGAGACGTTTTTCGGCGGGATGCGGGCGATCTTGGCGACCACGGCCTCGATTTCTTTCACGCCGATGGATTTGCGGCGCTTGGCGGCGGCCACCAAATGTTGCGCGGCCCCGGCTTCGTCGATCACGTCGATGGCCTTGTCGGGCAGCTTGCGGTCATTGATGTAGCGGGCCGAAAGCTCCACCGCCGTTTTGATCGCGTCGGCGGTATATTTGACGTTGTGATGCTCTTCGAAATAGGGCTTCAGCCCTTTCAGGATCTTGATGCTGTCATCGACCGACGGCTCGTTCACATCGATCTTCTGAAACCGGCGGCTGAGCGCACGGTCTTTTTCGAAATGCTGGCGAAACTCCTTATAGGTGGTCGATCCCATGCAGCGCAGCTTGCCGCCCTGCAACGCGGGTTTCAGAAGGTTGGAGGCATCCATTGCGCCGCCGGATGTGGCACCGGCCCCGATGACGGTGTGGATCTCATCGATGAACAGCACAGCGTCTGGGTGATCCTCCAGTTCCGTCACCACGGCCTTGAGCCGCTCCTCGAAATCGCCGCGATAACGCGTGCCAGCCAACAGCGCGCCCATGTCGAGCGAATAGATCGTGGCCCCGGACAGCACTTCGGGCGTTTCGCCGCCAACGATCTTGCGCGCCAGGCCTTCGGCAATGGCGGTTTTGCCGACGCCGGGATCGCCCACCAAAAGCGGGTTGTTCTTGCGCCGCCGGCAGAGCACCTGAATGCAGCGTTCAACCTCCTGATCGCGCCCGATCAGCGGATCGACATCGCCCTTCTGCGCCTTGGCGTTCAGATCGACGCAATATTTGGCCAGCGCGCTTTCCTTGGCCTCGACCTCGGGGGCGGCATCGCCGCGAATGGCGTCCTCTTCCATGTCGCTGGCCCCGGTCACCGGGCGCGCTTCGCCAAAGGAGGGGTCCTTGGCCACGCCATGGGCGATGAAATTGACCGCGTCATAGCGGGTCATGTCCTGTTCCTGCAGGAAAAAGGCGGCGTTCGATTCGCGTTCGGCAAAGATCGCCACCAGCACATTGGCCCCGGTCACCTCGGTCCGGCCCGAGCTTTGCACATGGATCGCGGCGCGCTGAATGACCCGCTGGAAGGCGGCGGTCGGCACCGCCTCGGAGCCTTCGACATCGGTTTCCAGCGTCGACAGATCCTCGTCGATGAACCCCACCAGGCTATCGCGCAGCAGGTCGATATCGACCCCGCAGGCCTGCATGACCTTCAGCGCGTCCGGCTCGTCCAGCAGGGCGAGCAACAGGTGTTCCAGGGTGGCAAGTTCATGGCGGCGCGCATTTGCCTGCGCCAATGCCGCGTGAATGGCCTGCTCAAGAGTGTTTGAAAACGACGGCACTGCCAGTGCTCCTTTCGTTGAGCCGGGTCGGCGGGGAGGGGGCGCGCCTGACCGACTGTGGCCTCATATCATTAAGGTTCGGTTTTCTTCGCCTCAGTTCAAGGCATTTCTGATCAAATCTTGCGTTACGCGGCATCAATTTTCGATTTGTGAAGAATTTGAGCAGCACTTGCGGGGCATTCCGGCAACGGCGTCAGAGTTTATCCTTGCGCGCCCTAATTTCGGCAAAAATGTCAGGTTCGGAGGCATCGGCCATGCCGAGCCCGGTTTTGATTGCGGTTACATGGCTGCGCAGAAACGGGTTTGTGGCCAGTTCTTCGCGCAATGTCGACGGCACGGTCGGGCGGTTTGCTCGGGCTGCGGCGGCGACGGCTTCACTACGCAAGATAAGATCGGGATTGCCGGGTTCAATGGTCATCGCGAATTTCGCATTGGCGGCGGTATATTCATGGCCCGAGCACACCAGGGTCTCGGGCGGCAGGGCGGCCAGGCGGGCGAGGCTGTCGAACATCTGCCCGGGCGTGCCTTCAAACAGCCGTCCGCAGCCAAGCGCCATCAGGCTGTCGGCGGTAAAAACGGCGTTCGAGGCAGGGAAATGAAAGGCGACATGCCCGATGGTGTGGCCGGATACATCCATCATGGTACCGGTTTCGGTGCCGATGGTCACGGGCATGTCGGGGGTCAAGGCATGGGTCAGGGGCGGCAGCCGTCCGGCATCGGCGGCATTGCCCCAGGTCGCGGCCCCGGTCGCCGCGACCAGATCAGCCACGCCCTCGACGTGATCCCAGTGGTGATGCGTGATCAGGATATCGGTCAGGGTCCAGCCGCGCGCCGCCAGCGCTGCGCGGATCGGCGCGGCCTCGGGCGCGTCGACCACCGCCGTGGCACCGGTTTCCGCATCATGGAGCAAAAAGGCGTAGTTGTCGGACAGGCAGGGGACGGTAACAATCTCAAGGGGCATGGATATATCCTTCCGGCGTGCTTAGCTTGGGCGGAACCGTTGCCCAAACCTGAGAGGGTTGCAATGCATCTCGACGTTCTGGACCTGCGCCAGTTCTATTACCGGACCCGGCTTGGCCGTATCGCACAGAAATCTGTGCGCGATCAGGTCGTGGCGATGTGGCCCGATGCGCGCGGCGAGGTGGTGGTAGGGTTTGGATTTGCCGCGCCATTGATGCGGCCCTATCTGGGGCAGGCATCGCGGGTGCTCGCCCTGATGCCGGGCGCGCAGGGGGTGATGCCCTGGCCGCCGGGTGGGGCCAATGTCTCGGTTCTGTGCCGGGAAACCAAATGGCCGCTGCCGGCGGCGACGGCCGACAAGCTGATCTGCCTGCACGGGCTGGAAACCTCGCAACGCCCGTCTGCCGTGCTGGAGGAATGTTACCGGGTGCTGGCCCCGGGGGGCAGCGCGCTCTTTATCGTGCCGAACCGGGGCGGGCTCTGGGCCCGGCGCGACGGCACGCCCTTTGGCTTTGGCAGGCCCTATACGCTCGGTCAGCTTGAGGCGCAGCTGCGTGGGGCGGGGTTTGAACCCGAGCGCCATCGCGCCGCCCTCTTTGCGCCGCCAAGCCAGGGGCGGTTCTGGCTGAAGAGCGCCGATATGGTGGAGCGCATGGGCCAGAAGATGTCGAGCTACTATGCGGGCGGGGTGATCCTGCTGGAGGCCAGCAAGCAAAGCTATGCCCCCACGCGGCCGGGCCTGGCCGAGCGGGTGCGCCGCCCCTTGCGCATTCTGGACGCCGCCCCGCGCCCGGTGAGCCGTAATCGGGAGTGAATTCGGCATACATTTGTGTGCTGTGGTATGCAAAGCGTCACCGACTCGAGATTCGCCCACGGAAATCCGCCCGATTTTTGTCAGCTTCAAAGCGTCGCAGGATGGCCGATATGCGCCAAGCCCCTTAAAAACCTGGCCAGGTGCCCGGAAATCGGATGTCCCGTTTATGTTGCAGGCCAAGGGCACCTCTGCTACATCCTGCGCGATTTCTATGGGCGGGGGGACAGGTTCCGCTCTCAACGACAAATCCGCCGGGCATGTTTCGCACATGAACCCGGCCTCAATATCGGAAGGGTGGACGTGTCCGAACCAGCTTCGATTTCATCTGGCATTGCCGCGCGCTATGCCACGGCGGTGTTTGACCTCGCGCAGGAGGAAAACGCCCTGCCCGCGCTTGAGGCCGATCTTGGCACGCTGGAAGCGGCCATCGCCGACAGCGCCGATTTGGGCGATCTGTTGACTTCGCCGATCTATTCCCGCGCCGAGATGCAGGCCGGTATCAGCGCCGTGGGCACGGCGATGGGCCTGGGGCCGATCCTGGGCAATACGCTGAAACTGATGGCCGCCAAGCGCCGCCTTTTCGTGGTGCCCGCGCTGGCCGCCACGCTGCGCGATCTGATTGCCGAGCATAAGGGCGAGGTTGTCGCCGATGTGACCTCGGCCAAGGCCCTGACGAAAACCCAATCCGACAAGCTGGCGAAATCGCTGGCGGCCGCGATTGGCAAGGATGTGAAACTGAATGCGACCGTCGATGAGGACATCATTGGCGGTCTTGTCGTTAAAGTGGGCTCGAAGATGATCGACACGTCGATCCGCTCCAAGCTCAACTCTCTCCAGAACACCATGAAAGAGGTCGGATAAATGAGTATCCAAGCAGCCGAGATCT
>Ga0316205_10000547_pt1 | contig 67647 bp, 63 predicted proteins | sample 3monthpyrite_MG_FD_204941 | JGI IMG/M metagenome (GOLD analysis project Ga0316205, IMG submission 204941) | Microbial mat bacterial communities from mineral coupon in-situ incubated in ocean water Damariscotta River, Maine, United States -... | ecosystem: Environmental > Aquatic > Marine >...
ATCGACAGCGACAATACATAGCTGAGCCCCGCGATCAGTCGCAATGCGTCGGTCTGTGCCGCATTGGCCGCGTCCGGCAGCATCGCCATCAGCGAGCGCACCGGAGAATAATGAAAGTCCAGCAAGCCGCCAATGGCCGTTCCCGACCGGGTCACCAGGTCGCTCAGCGGTGTCGGATCATTCAGCCCGCGGCCATAAAGAGACAGAATGATGACCGTGAAAAAGGCAAAGCCGAATTTCAGCCGGTTATAGGGCGGTGCAAAGCGAAATTCGAGGATGCTGGGATAGCGCCCGAAATATTCGATGAAGACCATCAGCCCGGCCAGCAGGGACATGATCATCACCGTCTGGGATGTGTCTGCCGCCACGCTGGGCAGCATCAGAGACGGCATGGACACAAGCCAAACCATCAGAACTGCCCGCAACGCTGCGCTCGCCAGTTGTGCCAAACTGTTCGATCCCTTCAAACCGGACGGCCGCGATACGTCGTCGCAAACCTTGTCCCAACTTGATCCCGCTCGTGTCGGCGGGCTGCCTCAATTTGGTCCAATTCTTGCCTTGATTTCGCAACCGTCTCAAGAACTTGGTTAATCTGACTTTACCAAAAGGGCGAATTGACGGCGCGGGTGGTGCGCGATTGCATCAATTGCGTGGCCGGTTTGTGGCACATCCACTGCGCGCCACAAGATGTTGGTATCACCAGATTTTCAGCCACAAGAAACCCCGCCATGCCGCGTCACCAGCAAGGCGGGGTTGTTCTGCCCGAAGGGGGGCTGTGCCTCAGACCCAGGGGCGCTCGGCGCTGGCCTTGGCTTCGAAACTGTCGATCGCGGCGGCCTTTTCCATGGTCAGGCCAATGTCATCGAGCCCGTTCATCAGGCAGTGTTTCTTGAACGCATCCACCTCGAAGGAAAAGCTCTCGCCATCCGACGTGGTCACGGTCTGCGCCTCGAGATCAACGGTCATCCGTGCGTTCGATCCCTTCTCGGCATCGGCCATCAGCACGTCCACCGCCTCGCGCGGCAAGGCGATCGGCAGGATGCCGTTCTTGAAGCAGTTGCTGTAGAAGATGTCGGCAAAACTGGTGGAGATGACGCAGCGGATGCCGAAATCCTTGATCGCCCAGGGCGCGTGCTCGCGCGAGGACCCACAGCCGAAATTGTCTCCCGCCACGAGGATTTCGGCCTCGCGATAGCGAGGCTGGTTCAGCACGAAATCCGCGATCTCGTTGCCCTGCCGGTCATAGCGCATCTCGTCAAAGAGGTTCACGCCAAGCCCCGAGCGCTTGATCGTCTTCAGGAACTGCTTGGGAATGATCATGTCGGTGTCGATATTGACCAGCGGCATGGGTGCCGCGATGCCGGTGAGTTTGTCGAACTTGTCCATCACATCATCTCCCGAACATCGGTCAGTTTCCCGGTCACCGCCGCCGCCGCCGCCATGGCGGGGCTCATCAGGTGCGTCCGGCCCTTGTAGCCCTGACGCCCCTCGAAGTTGCGGTTCGAGGTCGAGGCACAGCGCTCCCCCTCGCTCAGCTGATCGGGGTTCATCGCCAGGCACATCGAACAGCCCGCAAGGCGCCATTCAAACCCGGCCTCCTTGAAGATGTCCGCCAACCCCTCTTCCTCGGCCTGCGCGCGGACAAGGCCCGAACCCGGCACGATCATGGCACGCTTGACCTTGATCTTCTTGCCCTTAAGGATCTCGGCCGCGGCGCGCAGGTCCTCGATCCGGCCATTGGTGCAGGAGCCGATAAAGACCGTGTCGATCTCGACCTCGCGCAGAGGCGTGCCGGGGGTCAGGCCCATATAGTCCAGCGACCTCTGGGCCGCACCCACCTTGCCACCTTCGAAATCCTCGGCGGCGGGGACGTTGGCGGTGATCGGCAGAACATCCTCGGGGCTGGTCCCCCAGGTGACGACCGGCGCAATATCCTCGCCCTTGATGGTCACAACCTTGTCCCAATGGGCATCCTCGTCGGAATAGAGCGTCTTCCACCAGGCCAATGCCGCCTCCCATTGCGCCCCTTTCGGCGCATGGGGCCGGCCCATGACATACTGATACGTCTTTTCATCCGGCGCGATCAGGCCGGCGCGTGCCCCACCCTCGATGGCCATGTTGCAGACGGTCATGCGGCCTTCCATGCTGAGATCGCGAATGGCCTCGCCGCAATACTCGATCACATAGCCCGTGCCGCCCGCGGTCCCGGTCTCGCCGATCACGCTCAGGGTGATGTCCTTGGCCGTCACGCCGGGCGCGAGATTGCCGGTGATCTCGACCTTCATGTTTCTGGACTTCTTCTGGATCAGCGTCTGGGTGGCCAGCACATGCTCCACCTCGCTCGTCCCGATCCCATGCGCCAGCGCACCGAACGCTCCATGTGTCGCCGTATGGCTGTCGCCGCAGACCACCGTCATGCCCGGCAGGGTCCAGCCCTGCTCCGGGCCCACGATATGTACGATGCCCTGCCGAATGTCGGACACCGGGTAATAATGGATGCCGAACTCTCTGGCGTTCTTGTCCAGCGCCTCGACCTGAATACGGCTGTCTTCGGTCATGGTTTCGGCATTGGCGCGGTCCAGCGTTGTGGGCACGTTGTGATCCGGCACCGCGATGGTTTTTTCCGGCGTGCGCACACCTCGTCCGGCCATGCGCAACCCCTCAAACGCCTGCGGGCTGGTCACCTCATGCACGAGGTGGCGGTCAATATACAGAAGGCAGGTGCCATCTTCGGCCTCATGGGCCACATGGGCATCCCATATCTTGTCATAGAGCGTCTTGGGGGACATCGGTCCTCTCCCGTTTTGAAATTTGGAATTCAGGCGTAGATCGTCGCGCTGCCTATAGCCGCGCCAGCACCGTCATGGACGCACCAAAAAACCGCCAGGGCAGCCGCGCGCGATCATCCATGTCGAAAATCCGTTTCATATCCCTCCAGATACAGACTGATCCCTCGTCTATCAAGAGCCGGCCCCCCTGCGTCTTCTGGCCGGAAATATCCCGGGGAGTTTGAGGGACAGCGTCCCTCATCCAACCAATCTTGCGTGGCGCAGCCGATCCATTGGATCACGGGTTCATTCGGGCGCGAGCATATAGCCTTCGCCGCGCACCGTTTGCAGATATCGCGGCTGCTTGGGATCGGCCTCGATCTTGCGCCGCAGGCGGGTGATCTGAACATCGACCGCGCGCTCCTGGGCCTGGCCACCATCCCGGCCCAACTCCTCTACCAGCTTGGTACGGCTGACCGGCTGGCGCAGGTGCTCCGAGAAGATACGCATCAACTGCACCTCGGTGGCCGTGAGCCGCACAACCTCGTCCCCGCGCATCAGCTCCGAGCGGTCAATATCATAGCGTACCGGCCCCAGCTGCAGGATCTTCGGAAGAACCGTCTCGGGCGCGGGGTCCGGCATCCGGCGCAGAATGGCGTTGATCCTGAGCAGAAGCTCCTTCGGCTCGAACGGCTTGGCAAGGTAGTCATCCGCCCCGGCCTCGAGCCCCGCGATACGGTCCTCGGTCTCGCCCTTGGCGGTGAGCAGCAGGATCGGCGTGGCCAGCGTCTCGCGCAGCCCTCTTGTCAGCGACACACCGTCCTCGCCCGGCATCATCACGTCCATCACGATCAGATCGAACTCCAGCCCCGACAGAACTCGCCGCGCATGGGCCGCATCGCGCGCAGCGGACACAAGGAAGCCGTGCCGCGCCAGGAACTTGCGCAAAAGCTCTCGAATGCGCTCGTCATCATCGACGATCAGCAGATGCGGCGCGGGTTCGCTCATGATCCGTTCTCCCTGATGGCGTGGTACCGCGCCCGCAGATCGCTGTCCATCATCGCCTCAAGCACCTCGCGGAACCCGGCCACCGCCTCGGGGCCCGCCGCGCGATAGGCCGCGCGCATCCGGGCGCGCTGGGCATCGCTCAGCTGCCGTTCCAGCGCCTCGCCCTCGGCCGTCAGGTGCAGATGCCGCTCGCGCTTGTCGCGGGTGCCCACGCGGCTTTCGATCAGCCCGTCCTCGACCAGCGTCCTGAGCACCCGGTTCAGTGATTGCTTGGTCACGCCCAGAATGGCCAGAAGGTTGTTCACCGTTGTGCCCGGGCTGCGCGCCACAAAGTGGATCGCCCGGTGGTGGGCGCGCCCATAGGCCATGGTCTCGAGGATCCGGTCGGGGTCCGCGGTAAAGCCGCGATAAGCAAAGAACATCGCCTCGATGCCCTGCCTGAGCTGCTCATCCGTCAGAAAAAGCAGCTCCGCTCCGCCCTTGGCCTCTGCCATCTCGTGCCCCCCTTTTCCGCTCACAAGACTGACCTCAGGTTATGTCAGCTTTGTTGACATTCCAAGAGCAAACTGCTAGCGATTCGCAGTTTCCGCGCAATATTATGTCCGATGCGGACAAATGTGGCGCAACAAACGCAAAACGAAGACCTGCAAGGGATGAAAGCAATGGCTGGCTATGACGACCGCGACGGCAAGATCTGGATGGATGGGAAACTCATCGACTGGCGCGAGGCCAACGTACATATCCTGACCCATGCAATGCACTATGCCAGCTCGGTCTTCGAGGGCGAGCGGGCCTATAACGGCAGGATATTCAAAAGCCGCGAACATTCCGAGCGCCTGCATTTTTCCGCAGGCGAACTCGACTTCCGGATCCCATGGACCGTGGACGAGATCGAAGCCGCCAAGCAGGAGATATTGACTGCCAACGGCCACACGGACGCCTATGTGCGTGCCGTCGCCTGGCGCGGAGCCGGCGAGGACATGGGTGTCGCCTCGGCGCGCAACCCTGTGCACCTGGCCATCGCGGCCTGGGAATGGGGCGCCTATTATGGCGATGCCAAGATGAAGGGCGCCAGGCTCGACATCTCCAAGTGGAAACGCCCCTCGCCCGAGACGATCCCGGTCCATGCCAAGGCCGCCGGTCTCTACATGATCTGCACAACGTCCAAACACGCCGCCGAGGCCAAGGGCTGTTCGGACGCGCTCTTCATGGATTACCGCGGCTACGTGGCCGAGGCGACGGGGGCCAACATCTTCTTCGTCAAGGACGGCGAGGTGCACACGCCCGACCCCGATTGCTTTCTCAACGGTATCACCCGCCAGACCGTGATCGGGATGCTGAAGGACCGCCAGATCAAGGTGCATGAGCGCCACATCATGCCAGAGGAAATGGAAAGCTTCGAGCAATGCTGGCTGACCGGCACTGCCGCCGAGGTCACCCCGGTGGGTCAGATCGGCGACTACAGTTTCGAGGTCGGCGCCCTGGCGCGCGAGATCGCCGAAGGCTACGAGAAGCTGGTGCGAAGCTAGTTCGTTCGGCTTTTCATGGGTGTCCACGCTGCGAAGGCCCGGCGATCCGGTCGCGGGGGCCTGTTGAGTGCTCTGATGGAAAGCTCTGCCGTTTTGATCCACGTCTCGACATCCAGCCGGGTGACTCGAGAAACCATGCTCAACCGAGCGATAGGCCCGGCGCAAAGCCCCCTCGCTCCACGTTGAACCCGGGCCACCGATGAGGCAATCCGCACAGGCTCTGCAAAGTGCGTGAAACATGGCGTGGAAGGCGATGCCGCGCGCCCGCTTCAAGTCCGACTGGCGCGGGCGACGCGACTTTGGCCTTACTGCGGCGACATGCCCCTCAGTCGCTCTGACCGGCGGCGCAGCAGTTCCACGGTCGTCAGGAGCAGGATCGACATCGCCACGAGGATCGTCGCCACGGCGAGGATCGTCGGGCTGATCTGCTCGCGCAGGCCCGTGAACATCTGCCACGGCAGCGTCTTCTGCGAGGCAGAGCCCACGAAGAGCACCACGACCACCTCGTCAAACGAGGTGATGAAAGCAAAGAGCCCGCCCGAGATCACCCCCGGCAGAATGAGCGGCATCTGCACCCGGAAAAAGGTCGTCACCGGGTTTGCGCCCATGTTGGCCGCCGCGCGGGTCAGGGATCTGTCAAAACCCACCAGCGTCGCCGTCACGGTGATGATCACGAACGGGATGCCCAGCACGGCGTGCGCGAGGATCACCTTGATGTAACCCACAAAGGTCTTGTCGAGACCGATCGTGCCTTCGAGGAAATTGCCGATCTGGCTGTAGAAGAAGAACATGCCCGTGGCCGAAATGATCAGTGGCACGATCATCGGGCTGATCAGGATCGCCATGATGGCGCGCTTGCCCGGTACGTGGCTCTGGCTCAGGCCGATGGCGGCCAGCGTGCCGAGGCTCACCGAAATAACGGTCGCGATCGGCGCGATGATCAGCGAGTTCTTGAAGCTTCTCTGCCATTCGTTGTTGGTAAAGAAATCGCGGTAATGCTTGAGGCTGAAGCCCTCGGGATCGAGGCTCAGCATCTCGGGTGTGAAGGTAAAGAAATCCTCGGCGTTGAAGCTGAGCGGCATCACCACAAGGATCGGCGTGATCAGGAAGACGAAGATCGCACCACATATCACCCGGAACCCGAAGTGCCACAGAACCTGACCCGGTGTCAGATAAGGGGCCAGCCTGGCCCGATAGCGTCCCTCGTACAGCCAGAATGTGAACCAGCCATAGAACCACCCGGCAAAGAGGCCCACCAACAGGGCAAGGGCGATCCCGCCGAAATAGAAGGTGATGGCGACAAGCAGCGCCAGTACCAGCCAGCGCGCCAGTTTCTCATTGTTCAGCGCAGGCAGCGCAAGGGCCAGAGCCGCCCCCAGGGCCGCGCCAATAATCAGCCCTGTCGGGCCCGAGCCGTTCGCCGTGCCCAGGAAAAGACCCAGAAGCGCGCCCGCAGCGGCGGTCCATCCGGCGACAAAACCCAGCGGCTTGCGAGAGATCGTTGTCAGTTTCATCGCGCTTACCCCAGCTTCACGTTGTCGATGCCGACGATCTTGTCGTAGCACCAGTAGAGGCCCAGAACGACCAACAGAAGGATCGTGCCCAGCGCTGCGGCAAGGCCCCAGTTAAGGCTCGACGAGATGTGATAGGCGATCTGGTTCGAGATGAAGACACCCTTGGTGCCGCCCACGATCTCGGGCGTGATATAGTACCCGATGGAAAGAATGAAGACGAGGATCGAGCCCGCGCCGATGCCCGGGATCGACTGCGGGAAATAGACCCGCCAGAAGGCTGTCCAGTTCGTGGCGCCCAGCGACTTGGCGGCGCGCAGATAGCTGGGATTGATCGTCTGCATCACCGAGTACATCGGCAGGATCATGAAGGGCAGCAGGATGTGCGTCATGGCGATGATCGTTCCGGTCTGGTTGTTGATCAGCACAAGACGGCTGTCATCGGCCACCATGCCCAGCCAGACGAGCACCTCGTTGATCACCCCCTGCTGTTGCAGCATCACCTTCCACGCGGAGGTCCGAACCAGCAGCGAGGTCCAGAACGGCAGGAGCACGAGGATCATCAGGACGTTGGCCGAGCGCATCGGCAGGTTGGCCAGGATCCACGCCACCGGATACCCCAGCAGGATGCAGGCACCCGTGATGATCAGAGACATGATCAGCGTCCGCACGAAAAGCTTGATCAGGATCTGCTTGTTTTCCGGCTGCATCTGAATACCGTCTGGCGTTTTCTGCATGTCCACGGCGTTCAGGAAATATCCCGATGTGTAGGACGAGGAATGCGTCTGAATCGTGCGCCAGGTCTCAAGTTTGCCCCATTCCTCGTCGGCATCCACGAAAAAGGCCTGGAAATCGGGCATGGTCACCGCCCCGCTTTCTACAAGCGCGCGCAGCTCTTCCGCATAAGGACCGTCATAGCCGGCAAGATCGGCTGTCGAGAGGTCCGCAGCCAGAGCCACGAACAGCGATTCCACCGGCTTGACCTTGGCGAAGTCCTTCTTGTCGATCAATTCGGCCACCAGCGCAAACGCCGTGAACTCGCGTGTCGTCAGCGGCAGAAGCTCCGAGATCTGCTGCCCGGGCACAAAGCTCGACTGGCGCGGCAGACTCGTGTCATTCAGCGTCGACAGCCGCACACGCTGCTCCTTGAGAAGCGTCGCATTGGCAGCCGCTCCATCGCCACCGCTCATCAGAGCGGCCCAGGTCGCTGGCTTGGTCCATATGTCGTCCACTGCCTTGAACGCGTTGCGGTAATCCTTGCCCAGATCATCCAGCTTGCGCCCGGTCTGCCGGAAAAGCGAGGACATGCCGGTCTGTTCATAGTTCAGCCGCGTTCCAAGCCGGGTGTGCCGCTTGAGCTCGGTGGCAAGGAACATGTCGAAATACAGCGCCTGAAACAAGTCCTGACCGGGAATTTGCTCCGAGGTTCCATCCCATTCGGCAATCTCCTCGACCGCATAGGGCAACGTGTTCTCTACAATCTGGTTCTCGACCGACCGAAAGAGCATCGACAGGATCGGCACGATGAACGACAGCAGCACAAAGATCAGAAGCGGCGCGATCAGAAGCAGTGCCCGGGTCTTCTGCATTCTCAACGCCCGTGCGAGGCTGCGCTTCAGCGGGGTGCCGTCAGCGGCCAGAACGGGGCCGGCCGGTGGGGTAGGCTGCGTTGCATCGCTCATTGTTCAGGTCCCTTCGACCAGAATGATGACGCTATCGGCGGTGCGCCTGCGGATCTCCGCCACATCCTGATAGGCGGGATCATGATACGCGGCGCGCGCGGCCTCATAGCTTGGAAATTCGATGACGACGTGACGCATCAGCGCCTCGCCTTCCACGGTCTTGGACTGGCCGCCCCGCACGACAAACCTGCCGCCCAGGCCCAGGAGGATCGGCGTGTCGCGCTCGATGTACTCCTTGTACCCTTCCGGATCGTTCACCGTGATATGGCCGATGATGTAGCCCTTGGGCATAATCCGTCCTTCGTCCCTGTTCTGGTGGTGCGGGCCTTTCGGGCGGCCCGCACTCGCTTGTTTGAATGGTAGGGCGGGGGTGACCCCCGCCCTACGCCTGGCTTACTGGGCCAGCCACGCCTGCCAGCGTGCGTTGATGTCGTCGCGATAGTCCGCCCAGAACTCGTAGTTATAGAGGAACGTACGCTTGGCGTTGTTCGGGTCGGTCGGCATGTGCGGTGCCATTTCAATGCCCAGATCGGCGTGCTTGCCGACCAGAGGCGCCGACGACTTGCGGGCCGGGCCGTACGAGATGTACTTGGCCTGATCCGCCAGACGCTGCGTGTCGGTCGCGAACTTGACATAATCCAGCGCGCGGGCCAGACGCTCTTCGCTCAGACCGGTCGGGATGATCCAGCCGTCAAGGTCGAACACCTGCGCGTCCCACAGCATGGCGACGGGCTGTTTCTGCTCTTCGATGACCGAGAAGAGACGACCGTTATAGGTCGAGCCCATGATGACTTCGCCATCGGCCAGAAGCTGAGGCGTGTCGGCACCGGCAGACCACCAGATCACGTCATCCTTGATCGTGTCGAGCTTGGCCAACGCCTGATTCTGACCCTCTTCGGTGGCCAGCACGTCATAAACGTCCTCGAAGGCCACGCCGTCACAGATCAGCGCCCATTCCATGTTGTTGATCGGACGCTTCTCCAGCGAACGCTTGCCCGGGTAGGTCGCGGTATCGAAGACGGCACAGACATCCGTCGGAGGCGTGTCGCCCACCAGGTCGGTACGGTAGCCGAAGGTTGTCGAGTAGACGATCTGCGGGATGAAGCAGTCGCCGACCAGCAGGTCGCCGAAGTCTTCGGAGGCCGGTGTGCCATCGGGGGCCGGGGCCAGCATCGTGTCGGGATCGATTTCCATCGCCAGGCCTTCGTCGCACAGACGCAGAGCGTCGGCGGCCACGACGTCAACCACGTCCCAGGTTATGTTGCCGGCTTCGTTCATGGCGCGCAGTTTGGCCACGGCCTCGGCGGCGCTGTCATCATTCAGGATCGAGACGCCGGTCTTTTCCATGTAAGGCTCGTGATAAGCCTTCAGCTGCGATTTGGAATAGGCACCGCCCCAGCTGACAATTGTCATCTCCTGGGCCGCAGCTGCGCCGGCCGCAAGCGTCAACGCCACGCAGGCCATCAGTGTATTGCGAAGTTTCATTTTAAGGTTCTCCCTAGTTGTTCCCGTTAACTTGACTTTCGAGGCCCCTGCCACGGGCAAAGCGGTGGTCCTCTTACCATCGGGTCCGTGGCCGGACCGCGATATTCCTGTGCGTCAGGCGTCCAGCGCCCGGCAATCCGCGGGCAGCCAGCCGATCTCGATATGCTCGCCCGGTTGCAGGCGCACCGCATCCGGCGCGTTCCGGGTCTTGACGATGAAATCGTCATTGCCCGCCACGCTCAGACGCGTGCGGAAAATGTCACCCATGTAGATGAATTCCTTGACCTCGGCCCTGAGCGTATGCACGCCCTTCTGCAGGCGATCCTTGTTGAACTCCACCCGCTCGGGGCGGATCGACACGCGTGTGCGGTCGCCCACTTTGCTGACATTCACCGGTTTGCAATCGATCAGCTCACCATCGTCCAGCTCGACCAGGGCCTGGCCGCCCTTCATCTCCTTGATGGTGCCCATCAGCGTGTTGTTCTCGCCGATGAACTGCGCGACAAAACTGTTTTCCGGCTCTTCATATAGCTGATCCGGCGGCGCGATCTGCTGGATGCGGCCATCGTCGAACACGGCGACCCGGTCCGACATGGTCAGCGCCTCGGTCTGGTCATGGGTCACATAGACCACGGTGATCCCGAGGTTATGTGCCAGATCGGTGATCTCGAACTGCATCTTCTCGCGCAGCTGCTTGTCCAGCGCGCCCAGAGGCTCGTCCATCAGAACCAGCTCGGGCTCGAAGACCAGCGCGCGGGCCAGCGCCACACGCTGTTGCTGACCACCCGAAAGCTGGGCCGGGCGGCGGCCGCCAAAGGCCCCCATCTCGACCATGTCGAGCGCGCGCTTCACCTTGGCCTCGCGGTCGGACTTGCCCATCTTGCGCACTTCCAGAGGAAAGCTCAGATTTTCGGCAATCGTCATGTGCGGAAACAGAGCGTAGTTCTGGAATACCATGCCGATGCCACGCTTGTGCGGCGGAATGTTGTTGATCGACGTGCCTCCGAGGCGGATATCGCCATGTGTGGCGGTCTCGAACCCCGCGAGCATCATCAGGCAGGTGGTCTTGCCGGACCCGGACGGCCCTAGCATGGTCAGAAACTCGCCCCGCGGCATCGTGAGGTTGAGGTCTTTGACCACAAGCGTCTCACCGTCATAGCTTTTCTGCACCCGTTCGAATTCGACGAATGCGTCGCTTGCATTGGTATCGGCCAAAACTGGCTCCCTGTGTTGTTCCGACGCGATATGTTCCGCGTTCGGCACAGACTAAAACGCGATTGGCGCGCGGATGCAAGCGGAGTGCGGCGATTGGCGACGATTTTGCGTCACTCAGCGAGGCGTTTCCGACATGATGGGACAAGAATGTCTGACATTTTCCGCCGAGGTGCCCCATCGGGCGCTGGCATCCGATTCGGCGGCCCTTCGACCGAACCGCCTCTACCGGAGATCACGTGACCGGCCCTGATGTCAGCCTGATTCTACCGCCGTCCTGTTGCAGGTTGCCGCCCACGCGTCCTGCTTCAGCCGAAAACACATCCACCTTGCGGGGCTGCCGCCCAGATCAAGCGTCGCGTCATAAACATGCACGGTCCCAAGCTTCACCGTTGCCTTCTGCGAGCGCGTGTTCGTTGGGTCGATGTGAAACCAGACCTCGTCAAAACTGCCAAAGGCGTGACCCAGCATCAGTCGCTTGAGCTCAAGATTGACCGCCCCGCCCCAGAAGCGCGGATTGATGAAGGTGAACCCGACGGAGATGCTGTCCGGCATGTCCGGCGCGGTGTAATAGCGCGAGCATCCAATGATCCCGTCACACCTGGTGTCGCGGATCGTCAGGGTGCCCCCCGCCCCCAGCAGAAAGTCGAAATAGGGCCGGAACACTTCGGGTTTCCAACGGTCGCGCGCAGGATGCCCCGCCCATGTGACCGGATCAGAGGCGGCGGCCATCAGGCCGTCGAAATCCTGCCGTTCAAGGGGGCAAAGATGCAGCCTGTCCGACGACAGAACAGGCTGCCGGTCAAAGCTCATCCCGCGACCATCATGCCCTTCTCGGTCAGCTCTGCATGGGCGGCGTCCAGCGCCTTGCGGGCACGTTCAACCAGCATGTCCACTTCCGCCTTGGTGATCACCAGCGGCGGCGAGATGACCATGCGGTCGCCCACATGGCGCATGATCAGGTTGTTCCTGAAGCAGTTCTCGCGACAGATATAGCCCGCATCACCCTTGGTTCCGGCAAACGCCGCGCGCGTCGCCTTGTCCGGGGTCAGCGCGATGGAGCCCATGAGACCCGCAATCACCGCCTCGCCGACCAGAGGGTGATCGGCCAGCGCCTCCCACTTCTCCTTCAGATACGGTGCGATCTCGGACCCCGCCCGGTCCACGATACCTTCTTCTTCTAGGATGCGCAGGTTCTCCAGCGCCACGGCGCAGGCCACCGGATGCCCCGAATATGTGTAGCCGTGGCTGAATTCGACCCCGTTCAGAACATCCGCCACCTCGTCACAGACGATCGACGCCCCGATGGGCGCATAGCCCGAGCTGAGCCCCTTGGCGACGGTCATGATCTGCGGGCGTATGCCCATCTTTTCCGAGGCGAACCACGTGCCGGTCCGGCCAAAGCCGCAGATCACCTCGTCGGCGATCAGCAGAACATCGTATTTCTCGCAGATGCGCTGGATTTCCGGCCAGTAGGTCTCGGGCGGGATGATCACGCCGCCCGCGCCCTGCACCGGCTCTCCGATAAAGGCGCCGACGCGATCCGCGCCATGCCTGAGGATTTCCTCCTCCAGCGCCCGCGCGCGTTGCAGCCCGAATTCGGCCGGGTCCGTGTCACCGCCCTCGGCGTACCAGGCCGGCTGATCGATGTGATGGATGTCCGGGATGGGCATACCGCCCTGGGCGTGCATGTAGGACATGCCGCCAAGGCTGGCGCTGCCCATGGACGAACCGTGATAGGCGTTCTTCCGGGTGATGATCTTGGTCTTCTCCGGCTTGCCCTTGGCATCCCAGTAAGTGCGCACGAGGCGGATATTGGTGTCGTTCGCCTCCGAGCCGGAGCTGGCGAAAAAGACGTGGTTCAGGTCGTAGGGCGTGAGCTCGGCCAGCTTGGCGGCCAGCGCGATGGCGGGCACATGGGTCGTCATGAAGAAGGTGTTGTAATAGGGCAGCTCCTTCATCTGGCGCGCGGCGGCCTCGGCCAGCTCGTCCCGGCCATAGCCGAGGTTCACGCACCACAGCCCCGCCATGGCGTCCAGAAGCTCGTTGCCCTCACTGTCGGTCAGGGTCACGCCCCTTGCCCGGGTGATGACCCGCACACCCTTCTCGGCCAGCTCGTGCCCCCTGGTGAACGGGTGCAGATGGTGCGCGGCATCCAGCGCCTGCAATTCTTCGGTCGGCAGGTGATTGGAGATCATGTTCATGACGAGACCTTTTATGGTGAAATGGCGGAATGGCCCGCGAAGGGATGGTTCGGGTCAGAATATGATCAAATTATTCCATGTCAACCGAATCAGATGACCGCACCGTTGCTGTCGATCGAGAGGCGCAGCTGCTCCATCCCCTGCAAGACATCCTCGCGAATGGCGCGGGCGGCACCCTCGGCATCGCGGGCGCGCATCGCATCGATGGTTGCCTTGTGATTGTCAGGCAGGTTCTGGGTGCCCATGCGCCCGCAGACAACCCGCATCGAGGGGCCAAAGCGAAGCCACAGCGCCTCGGCCATTTCCGCCAGTATCGGTGCGTCGGCCATGGTGTAGATATGCGTGTGAAACCGGTAATTCTGCTCCAGGTATCCCCGCAGGTCACCGGTCCGGATGGCAGCGTCCAGCGCCTCGTCAATGGCGGCGACCTTCTCCACGTCCGCCACCGTCGCCCGCTCACAGGCCTTCAGCGCCAGATGCGGATCAAGCCATTGTCTTGCAATGATAATCTGGTCTATGTCTTTGCGGTCGAGAAGCGGCACGCAAACCCGCCTGTTGCCCCGGCTTTCCAGCGCGCCCTGCGGCACCAGACGCCGGATCGCCTCGCGCACCGGGGTCATGCCGACACCCAGTCGCCCGGTCAGCCCCTGGATGGTCACCGCCTGCCCCGGTGTCAGGTCACCGAACAGCACCATCCCGCGCAGCTGGCGATAGACCAGCTCATGCGCCGGAAGGTTGCGTCGCATCGTTCCGGCGACGGTGTTGATCCGGGTTGTGTCTGCAATGGCCAATTCAGGTCTTTCACGCGTTCGAGCTTCGTCTCTTGCACAGCATAACGCGGTCGTGGACACTTTACCATATTGCCAGACGCGGGAAAATTTGATCAAATCTGCGCGCACGGCATACGAAACATGCCGACCAACGGGAGAAACACATGAAGAATATCTTTCTGACCACGACGGCCGCTCTGGCCCTCGGCGCGACCGCGGCCCTGGCCGAAGAGGTCCGGGTCTACAATTGGTCCGACTATATCGACGAAGCGCTTCTGGAGAAGTTCGAGGCCGAGACCGGCATCGACCTGATCTATGACGTCTTCGACAGCAACGAAGTGCTCGAGACCAAAATGCTGGCCGGCGGGTCCGGCTATGACGTGGTGGTGCCCTCCGGCACATTCCTTCAGCGCCAGATCGTTGCAGGGGCCTTCCAGCCGCTGGACAAGTCCAAGCTGCCCAATATGGCAAACATGTGGGACGTGATCGAGGCGCGCACCGCGCAATACGACCCCGACAACGCCTATTCCATCAACTACATGTGGGGCACCACGGGCATCGGGGTGAACGTGGCAAAGGTGCAGGAGGCGCTTGGTGCCGACGCGCCGCTCGACAGCATGGACCTGATCCTGAAACCCGAGAACATGGAGAAACTGGCCTCCTGCGGTGTCTACTTCCTCGACGCCCCGACCGAGATCGTTCCCATGACGCTTCAGTATCTGGGCGAGGATCCCGACAGCAAGGACAAGGACGTGATCGCCAAGGTCGAGCCGGTGCTGCAGGCCGTGCGCCCCTACATCAAGAAGTTCCACAGCTCGGAATACATCAACGCGCTGGCCAATGGCGACATCTGTGTCGCGGTGGGCTGGTCCGGCGACATCCTCCAGGCCCGTGACCGCGCCGCCGAGGCCGACAACGGTGTCGAGATCGCCTATAACGCCTTCGCCGAAGGCTCCCTGATGTGGTTCGACCAGATGGCCATCCCGGTCGATGCGCCGAACCCCGAAGGTGCGCACAAGTTCCTGAATTTCATCATGGATGCGCAGAACATGGCGGACGCCTCGAACTACGTCTACTACGCCAATGGCAACCTCGCCTCGCAGCCCTTGCTCGAGGAGGACGTGATCGACGATCCGGCGATCTATCCCACGCCCGAGACGGTGAAAAACCTCTACACCACCACGCCTTACGAACCCAAGGTGCAGCGGATCGTGACCCGGCTCTGGACCAAGATCAAGTCGGGCACCTGACCCGCTGACCACTCAAACCGGCCCGTGCGGATGCAACCGCGCGGGCCTTTTCACATGACGGGGGACGAGGCGTGGGCGAAAAGGTATTTGCACCGTGGAACGATCCGAATGAAAAGCCGCTCATTCAGTTCAGGAACGTGACCAAACGTTTTGGCGAGTTCGTCGCCATCGACGATCAGTCGTTCGACATTTACGAACAGGAATTCTTTGCGCTTCTCGGCCCGTCGGGCTGTGGCAAGACCACGCTCATGCGGATGCTCGCGGGGTTCGAGACACCGACCGAAGGCACCATCCTTCTGGGCGGGCAGGACATCGCGCCCATCCCGCCGAACAAGCGGGCGGTGAACATGATGTTCCAGTCCTACGCGCTCTTCCCGCATCTCACGGTCTGGGAGAACATCGCCTTCGGGCTCAAGCGCGACGGGATGGACAAGGGCGCCATCGACGCCCGCGTGGACGAAATGCTCAAGCTCACGCGGCTGGAACAGTTCGCCAAGCGCAAGCCGCATCAATGCTCGGGCGGGCAACGGCAGCGCGTGGCACTGGCGCGCAGCCTCGCCAAGGCGCCGAAACTGCTCCTGCTCGACGAACCGCTGGGCGCGCTCGATGCCAAGCTCCGGCAGGACACGCAGTTCGAGCTGATGGACATTCAGGAAAAAACCGGCACCACCTTCGTGATCGTCACGCACGATCAGGAAGAGGCGATGACCGTGGCCTCCCGCGTGGCGGTGATGGACCATGGCAAGATCATCCAGGCCGACACACCCGCGGCAATCTACGAAATGCCCGGCTCGGTCTATGTGGCGGATTTCATCGGTGACGTGACGATCATCGAAGGCCGTGCGACACCCTCCGGCGACGGCTATGACATTGCCTATGCCGAGGGCCAGCCCGACCTGCACGCCAAATCCGAGCGCAGCTATGACGCAGGCCAGACCTGCTATCTCGCGATCCGCCCCGAGAAGGTAACGATCAGCGCCGAGAAGCCCGCCTCCGGCAACGCGGTCAGGGGCAGGATTCAGGACATCGCCTATCTTGGGAACCTCTCGACCTATCATGTCGAGCTGCCCAACGGTCAGGTGGTCAAGAGCCAGACCGCCAACACCCGCCGCCTGTCGGCCCGGCCCTTCACATGGGAGGACGAGGTGTGGCTGAGCTGGACAGACACCGCCGGCGTCCTTCTGGGGGGCTGAGCGATGCGGCGTATCACCCTTATCGCGGTGCCCTACCTGTGGCTGCTGGCGCTGTTCCTGATCCCCTTCGCCATCGTGGTGAAGATCAGCCTTTCCGACACCGCCCTCTCGATCCCGCCCTACACGCCGACGCTTGACCTCGGCGAAGGCTGGGCGGGGTTGAAGGAGTTCTTCGGCGGGCTCGATTTCGAGAATTTCAAGTTTCTGATGTCGGATGACCTGTATTGGAAGGCGTATCTGTCATCCCTGCAGATCGCGGTGATCTCGACGGTGCTGACATTGCTCGTAGGCTATCCCATCGCCTATGGAATGGCCATGGCCCCGCAGCACTGGCGGCCCACACTGCTGATGCTGGTGATCCTTCCGTTCTGGACCTCGTTCCTGATCCGGGTCTATTCGTGGATGGGGATCCTCTCGACCGAGGGCTATCTCAACCAGCTGCTCATGGGGATGGGCCTGATTGACGAGCCGCTGATCATTCTCAACACGAACTGGGCCGTCTATATCGGCATTGTCTACACGTACCTGCCCTTCATGATCCTGCCAATCTATTCGTCTCTGGAACGGCTGGACGCAAGCCTTCTCGAGGCGGCCGAGGATTTGGGCTGTTCGCGGTTTTCGGCCTTCTGGCTGGTCACGATTCCCCTGTCCAAGGCAGGGATCATCGCGGGGTCCTTCCTGGTCTTCATCCCGACCTTGGGTGAATTCGTGATCCCCTCGCTGCTGGGCGGGTCGAATACGTTGATGATCGGCAAGGTGCTCTGGGAAGAATTCTCCAGCAACCGCGACTGGCCGGTGGCAAGTGCTGTGGCGGTGATCCTTCTGCTCATTCTGATCATTCCGATCATCCTCTTCCAGCGCAACCAGCAGAAGCAACGGGAGGCCGATGGATGAAGAGCTTCATGAATAGCCCGTCCCGGCCCCCGAGCCGGGGCCTCTCCCGGGCCTTGGAGGTCCCGGGTCAAGCCCGGGACGGGGAGGACCGGCAATGAGACGCATGTCATGGTTCAACACCACGTCGCTGACCCTCGGGTTCGCCTTTCTCTACCTGCCGATGATCATCCTGGTGATCTACAGCTTCAACGCCTCCAAGCTGGTGACCGTCTGGGGCGGGTTCTCGACCAGGTGGTATGGCGAACTGATGCAGAACGAGGCCTTTTTGCAGGCCGCCTGGGTCACGCTCAAGGTGGCGGTAATCTCCTCGACCTTCGCCACGGTCCTCGGGACGATGGCGGCCTATGTGCTGGTCCGGGCCGGGCGGTTCGCCGGGCGGACGCTGTTCTCGGGCATGATCTATGCACCTCTGGTGATGCCCGAGGTGATCACGGGTCTGTCGCTGCTGCTTCTGTTCATCGGGATCGGGCTGGACCGGGGCGTCCTGACCATCGTACTGGCGCATACGACCTTTTCGATGTGCTATGTGTCCGTCGTGGTGTCCTCGCGGCTCGTGAGCTTCGACCGCTCGCTGGAGGAGGCCGCGCTGGATCTCGGCTGCTCGCCCTTCTCGGCCTTCCGACTTGTTACCCTGCCGATCATCGCCCCCGCGGTGATCTCGGGCTGGCTGCTGGCCTTCACGCTTTCGCTTGACGACCTTGTGATCGCGTCCTTCACCTCGGGCCCCTCGGCCACAACGCTGCCGATCAAGATTTTCTCGGCGGTGCGCCTGGGGGTCAGCCCCGAGATCAACGCGCTCTCGACCATCATGATCGGGATCGTCACGGTGGGGGTCATCTCCGCCTCGCTGATCTCGAAACGGTCGGCCCTGAAACAGGACGCAGAGGAGCGCGCCGCGGTCCGCACATGAGACGCATCTATCCCGACCACGCCTATGGTCCCGCCCCGCGCGCGGGCTGCTACTGGCCGACCACGACCGAAGGCGTCGAGGTGAGCCAGGCGCGCGGCGAGATCACGGCAGATGTGGCGGTGATCGGTGCGGGCTTTACCGGGCTTTCGACCGCGCTGCATCTGGCCCGGGCGGGGGCGGACGTGGTCGTGCTCGAGACCGAGTATCCCGGCTGGGGCGCATCAGGCCGCAATGGGGGGTTCTGCTGCCTGGGCGGGTCGGCGGCATCGGGCGACGCCCTGACCCGCATGTTCGGCGAGCCCGCACGGCGCGAGTGGTGCCAGACCGAACTGGCGGCCGTCGACCTGGCCCGGGGTCTGATGGCGAAGCACGGGATCGACGCCGACCAGCATTCGAACGGCGAGACCCTGATGGCCCACACCCGCGCCGCCGCCGACAACCTGGAGATGCGCGCGGCCCGGGTCGAGGCCGACTACGGTGTGAGGCCGGTGATTACCCCCGAGGAAGAGCTGGCACAAAACGGTATGAAGGGCCCTTTCCTTGCCGCCATGACCACGCCGATCGGGGTGGCCGTGAACCCCTATAAATACGTGACGGGCCTCGCGCGCGCGGCGGTCGGGGCGGGTGTGCGGGTCTTTGGTCAAAGCCCGGTCCGCCGCATCGACGCGGGCTATGAGCTGCGCACCGATCACGCAACGATCCGCGCCGGGCGGCTGGTGGTGGCCACCAACGGCTACAGCTCGGATGACCTTCCCGACTGGATGCGCGCACGCTTCCTGCCGACACAATCCAACGTGATCGTGACGCGGGAACTGAGCACCGATGAACTGGCTGCCCAAGGCTGGACCACCAACCAGATGTGCTATGACGACCGGTTCTTCCTGCACTATTTCCGCCTGATGCCGAACAACCGGATGCTCTTCGGGATGCGCGCGGGCCTGCGCTGCTCGCCACAGGGAGATGCCAGGATGCTGCGGGTGATCAAGGGGCATTTCGATCGGATGTTCCCGGCCTGGCGGCATGTCGAGGCCGAGTTCTACTGGAACGGACTGCTCAGCATCGCCCGCGACCGTACGCCGTATACGGGGCCGATCCCGGACATGCCGGGGGCGTTCACGTCGATGAGCTATCACGGCAACGGGGTGGCGATGGCCAGCTATGCCGGCGCGCTTCTGGCCGACCAGGTGCTGGACCGGCCCGCGCAGCACCTGCATCCCGAGATCATGAAACGCCCACCCGAGCGTATGCCCCTGGGCCGGTTCCGGCGCAAACTGCTCTGGCCGCTCTATGCGATGGCGGCGCTACGGGGTGACTGAGCTGCGGCCTCCGGAAATTCCTTCAAAACAATATAGCAATTTCAAAGATTTATCCTCTCAAGACATGTCATATAAGACATGTCTTACATCATATGTCTTCGACACCCTGTACTGCGCGTTCACACCTGCGGCGGTCGCACGGCAAGGGCGCGGCCGCGCTTGAGCCCCAGCTGACGCTCGCGCCAGATGATCAGGCACCCCGCGAGGATCACAAGCGCCGCACCCATCAGCATAGTCCGCGTCGGCACCTCGTCGAAGACCACATAACCGATACCCAGCGCGAAGATGATCGAGGCATAGTCAAACGGTGCGACCACGCTCGCATCGGCGAACCGATAGGCGGAGGTCAGGAAAATCTGCCCCATCCCGCCCAACAGGCCCGCCCCGATCAACAGCATTGCCGTCGACGCCCCCGGCATGACCCAGCCAAACGGCAGCGTCAGAAGCGACAGCGAGGCCGAGGTGATCGAGAAGTAGAAGACAATGGCCGAGGTCTGCTCCGTCGCCACCATCTTTCGGATATAGATCTGCGCCAGCGCCGCACAGATCGCCCCCGTCAGCGCGCTCAGCGCCCCCACCGCCTGCATCACCTCAACCGTTTCGTCACCAAAGGCCGTGAGCCGCGGGCTGAGCACGATCACTACCCCCGCCATGCCCAAAAGCACCATCCCGATCCGATAGATTCCCACACGCTCATCCAGGAACATCGCCGCGAACACCACCGTCAGCAGCGGCGCGGCATAGCCCAGCGCCGTGGCCTCGGGCAGCGGCAACAGCCCGAGCGCGGCAAAGCCCAGCCCCATCGCCATCGTCCCCATCAACCCACGCCAGACATGACCCATGGGGTTGCGCGCCTTCAGCCCCGTGCGCAGCTGTCCCCGAAACGCGATCCAAATCAGGATCACCGGAATCGCAAAAGCTGAACGAAAGAACACCGCCTGCCCCGGTGGCACATGCTCGGACGCGGCCTTGATCATCGCCGACATGACGATGAAGAGCACCACGGCACAGAGCTTGAGGACAATGCCTTTGACCGGTTGCATGGGCGCGCCTCCTTGCCTTTGGCTTGCGCCTTGTTGCATGGAAGGTCAAGGAGGAGAAGGGCCCATGTACGAGTACAATCACCTGATCAGGCGGCTGGCCGCGAAGGGCGCACGGGACAAAGTCTTTGCCACGCGGCCCGGGGCGGCGGACGTGACCTATGGAGCGCTTTTTGACGGGGCCGTGCGAATGGCGGCGCGGCTGCAGGCGGCGGGTCTCGCGCCCGGGGATCGGGTGGCGGTGCAGGTCGAGAAATCGCTGGAGGCGGTGCAGCTCTATCTCGGGACCGTGCTGGCGGGCGGCGTGTTCCTGCCGCTTAACACCGCTTATACCGGCGGCGAGGTCGGGTATTTCATCACAGACGCAACACCGCGGGTCGTGGTGTGCGAACCGGCCCGGGAAGACGAAATCGCGGCCCTGGCTCCAGAGGCCGCACTCTTCACGCTCGATGCGCACGGGACGGGGAGCGTCTTTGACGCTCCCCTGACTGACCTCACCCCGGTGCCGCGCACCGCCGATGACCTGGCCGCGATCCTCTATACCTCCGGCACGACGGGCCGCTCCAAGGGCGCGATGCTGAGCCATGCCAACCTGGCCTCGAACTCCGAAACGCTGCGGGAGGTGTGGCGGTTTACCGGCGAGGACGTGCTGATCCACGCCTTGCCGATCTTTCACACACACGGGCTTTTCGTGGCGACCAACGTGGCGCTTCTGGCGGGGGCCTCGGTGCATTTCCTGCCACGCTTCGACGCCGATGCGATCGTCGCCGCGATGCCCGGGGCGACCGTGCTGATGGGGGTGCCGACCTTCTACACGCGGATTCTGGAGCATCCTGGCCTGACGCGAAAAACAGTCTCTAACATGCGACTTTTCATCTCCGGCTCCGCCCCGCTTCTGGTTGATACGCATGACCGCTGGGCGGCGGCGACAGGCCACCGGATACTCGAACGCTATGGCATGACCGAAACCAACATGAACACGTCGAACCCCTATGACGGCGACCGGCGTGCGGGCACTGTCGGCCCGCCGCTGCCAAGGGTGGAACTTCGTGTGATCACAAATGAGGGCGCAGCGGAACCAGGCGAGATCGGCGTGATCGAAGTGCGCGGGCCGAATGTTTTTCAGGGCTATTGGCAGATGCCCGAAAAGACCGCCGAAGAGCTGCGCCCCGACGGCTGGTTCATCACCGGCGATCAGGGCTTCATGGACGCCGACGGCTATGTCACCATCGTGGGGCGCGAAAAGGACATGATCATCACTGGCGGCTTCAACGTTTACCCCAAGGAAGTGGAAAGCGTCATCGACGAAGTGCCCGGCGTGAAGGAAAGCGCCGTCATCGGCGTACCGCATCCCGATCTCGGCGAGGCCGTGGTGGCCGTGGTGGTGCGCGACACCACCGTGGACGCACAAGGGATCGCAGCTGCGCTCGCAGGCCGGCTGGCCCGCTTCAAGCGACCAAAACAGACCCTGTTCCTGCCGGACTTGCCCCGCAACACGATGGGCAAGGTGCAAAAGAAAGCCCTGCGCGATGAGTTTGCCGGTTTGTTTTCAGGATGAGCGGCGGCACCTCACCTGACGGCTTTGATGACAAGCCGGCCCTTCCGCGCGAAATTTCGGCAGGAAAAATGGAGGGGGGTCAGAGCGACTTGAGCCTGGCCGCGTCCAGCGGGCAGGACAGGTAGACGCCGAACTCCTGGCCAATATCGGCACTCACCCGCGCATGAACCGCACCCTGCCGATCCAGAAACCGGCCCGTATCGCCCACAGGGAACACACCTTCATGCCAGATGCCCGCGTGGATGTAGATGCCCTTGCTGCCGTCGCCCCAGAAGGCCACGACCTTGTCGGGCGTCAGGTTGTCCCCGGGCAGGGCGGCGGGCACGATGAAGGGTGCTCCGTCCAGCGGAAAGAAGAACTGACCGCCATCGGGATGATAGTTCATGTGCCACAAGAGCACCTGGTCGCGCGGCGCCGTCTGTTCACCGGTCCGGGCCTTTTGCGGGTCCGTGGACCAGCCCAGCACGTAGTGGCCCTTGACGGCCTCGTTCTCGCCATACAGCACGTCCCCCTTCCAGGCGCATTTGAACGTGCCCTCAACATAGCCGCCCTCGTCGCCCGTGCCCTCGTCGATGGGCCGCCAGCCCTGTTGCGGCCAGCGGGTGATCTCGATGTCGAAGGTGGCGGGATCGTCGACCAGGCAGCCATAGCCCTTGAGGCTTTCGGTCGTGGCGCGAATGAGCGGCACCTCGTGCCAGGGCAGCGACGGCTTGGAAGAGGCCTCGAAAATGTATTCCGGTGCGCTCATGACCCTGCCCCGCAATGGGCATCCACGATACGCTGCACCATCGGCGCGAAATGGGCAAAGCCGGGCGTCTGCATGTCGGGCCGCTTGCCCGCATCGTCGAGATAGCGCACCGTGACGATGTCCGCGAGGTTCGGATTGAGCTCGAATTCGGCCACTTCGGCGTCGCTCATCGGCCCGCCCTGCAGGTTCAGCGAATGCACCGAGGCTTCGCTGAGCCGGGCAAAGTATTCAGGTCTCGTCGCGCACAGATACCGCTTTGCGGCCACGTGATACCGCACGCAATCGGTGATCAGCGTCGGAAAGAACGCCTCGAGCACCTCTGCCCCCGCCTCCTCGTGATGGCGGTCTTCGGTGTCCTGCATGGAGAACGTGCCGAACTCGGAGGTGAAATGCCCGATGTCGTGCAGAAGGGCCGCCACGATGATCTCTTCGCGATGGCCTGCGTCCTCGGCAAAGGTGGCACCCTGCAGCATGTGTTCGGCCATGGTGACCGGCTCGCCCAGGTATTCCTCATCGCCGCGCCTCTCGAAGATGTCGGCGAGGAAATTGACGATATTCGCCCGTGTCAGGGTCTGTTTTGGGTCCGTCATTGTGCGGCGATCCCCAGTTTCTGCGCCAGCGCCGCATGGGTCGAGCGCAGCCCGTCCATATCCGCATAGCAGCCCTGCAGCCAGCGCGAGCCTTCGCCTGAATAGCCCTTGCGCGCGTGCAGCACGCGGGTGTTGTTGACGATGAAACACTCGCCCGGGGACAGCTTGAACGTCACCTCCATGGCCGGATCGTCGATGATTTCGCCCAGCCGACGATAGGCGGCGTAATACTCGGCCATGTCCTCATACGGCACATCCGTGATGGCGGCGGCCGAGCGGTTGTTGAAACGGACCGCGATCAGCTCGCCATCCGGCGCCAGCTCGACCATGGGCCGGCGCGAGCGCAGGCAGACACCATCCTCGCCGGCATATTCGAACCGGGCGCAATAGCGGCTCAGCAGGTCGAAACCGCGCGGATTTTCCTCGCGCAGGCGCAGCGCACAGGCAAAGCCGTCCACCACCATGTTCTCACCCCCCTCCGCCGAGTTTTCGAGGCAATAGAGGATCTGAACCGTGGGCACCGGGTCGCGATAGGGGTTGTCGGTATGCGCCTGAAGCCCCAGCCCGGTAAAGGCCAGGTTGGTGGGGTTCACCTCGGTTCGCACCTCGAAGAGACGCCCGTAATTGGTCTCGCGGACAAAACCAAAAAGCGCCGCCACATCGAACAGCGCACCTGGCGTCACCGGCCCGCCCGTGAGCTTGCCGAAACCGAACCGGGCCACGCCGCCCAGCCACTCGGCCAGAGTGGCGCGATCGGCGTTCACCGCGCTGAAATCCGCCAGCGGAATGCTGTCCGAAAGGGTCGCGGTCCAGGGTTCTATCCCCGCCCCGGTCCAGCCGGGTGTTCGGGTCTGTGCCCTGTCATAGGCGTGCGCCCTGAGCCATGCGATGTCATAGGCTATGGTGCGGTTTTCGGGCGCAAACCCGAGGGTCAGCGTCTCGCCCGCGACCTCGGCCGCCACAATCCGCGTGTCGGCGGGTATGTCGCGCAGGGCAATCAGGCGCTGGCCATTGCCCGGCGCGCGCGTTGCCTCGTCCCAGGCATTGTCGCGCAGCCAGATGGCATGAAACCGCAGCGCCTCGCCCTCAGTGGCAAGTCGCAGGGCGGCACCGTCCTCGATGATGTCGGCTGTGGTCATGGGGGCCCCCTTTGTCGCATCGCCTGGCGTCAACAATGCGCACAAGGGAGACCGTCCGCTTGACGGGTTGCGACGTCCTACTGTGACCAAAAACGACAAATACGTGTCGCGGGAAGGCAGCCCGCCGCTCAGGCCTTGCGCGCCAGCGCGGTGGCAAAGGCCTGGTATCCATAGAGCGAGCCGGCATCGGCACGGCGCAGCATCTCGCCTCGCAGCGCCTCGGCCAGCGCCTCGCCGATCTCGTCGCGCTCCAGCATGGCCTTCGTGGTCACCTCGACCCAGGGCAGCATCTGCTCACGCGTCACCACAACCCGGCTGTCGATCCCGAAATGGTCAAGCCTCAGTCCGGCACCGGCAATCAGTTCACGCAGCTTGCCGACGAGAAACGCATCGGTGACGAAATCACGGACAAAGGCCCGGGCACAACAATCCAGCGGATCGTCGGGGAAACCGGCCAGCGTGGCCTTGGAAAAATCGGCATCGCATATCACCAGCGCACCACCGGGTTTCAACACGCGACACGCCTCGGCAATCAGGGCCGCGGGATCGGTCACATGGGTCAGGACGGTATGCATGATCGCGGCATCCACGCTGGCATCCTCCAGCGGCAGGGCCGCGCCATCGGCCTGCTGAAAGCTCAGGTTGGCGTGGTCCCCGGCCCGCGCTTTCGCCTCATCGACAAAGCCCTGTGACGGATCGAACCCGATCACCCGGCCCGGCGCGGCATGGGTTGCGATACGGCGCGTCACGGCCCCCGCGCCAGCGCCGATCTCGATGGTCAGCCCGTCCTCGGCGAATTCCAGCATACCCAGATAGGTCGCGACAATGCGCTCCATCGTCGGATCGGATTGCCGGACATCCATCGAGTCGGCAAACATTTTGATGAACTCCGCCCCGGCGGCGTCTACGTCCTGAAATGGGTCGGCCATGAGGGCTCCGTGAGAAAGAGGCCCCGGGTCAGTCCCGGGGCGTGCAGTTCTGTTTCGGCCCGGATCAGGCCAGGATCAGGCGCGTTTCAGGCGCGGCAGCATCCACTGCTTGCGCGGGAAGTGGCAGGTATAGCCGCTCGGAAACCGCTCGAGGTAGTCCTGATGCTCGGGCTCGGCCTCCCAGAAATCGCCCGCAGGCTCGACCTCGGTCACCACCTTGCCGGGCCAGCGTCCAGAGGCGTTCACATCCGCGATGGTGCGCATGGCCTCGAATTTCTGCTCGTCATTCACATAGTAGATCGCCGAACGATAGCTCATGCCGATGTCGTTGCCCTGCCGGTTCGGCGTGGTCGGGTCGTGGATCTGGAAAAAGAACTCCAGCAGCTCGCGATAGCTGATCCGCTTGGGGTCGAAATGGATCTCGATCCCCTCGGCATGGGTGCCATGGTCGCGATAGGTGGCGTTGGGCACATCGCCGCCCGTGTATCCGACCCGGGTCGATACCACGCCATCCATCTTGCGAATGAGGTCCTGCATCCCCCAGAAACAGCCGCCTGCCAGTACTGCACGTTCAGTCATGTCACGTCCTCCACTTGGTCGATGTAATCGCCATAGCCCTCGGCCTTCATGTCGTCGCGATGGATGAACCGCAGGCTGGCGGAATTGATGCAATAGCGCAAGCCGCCCCGGTCCTGCGGCCCGTCCGCAAAGACATGGCCGAGGTGGCTGTCGCCATGGGCGCTGCGCACTTCGGTGCGGACCATGCCGTGGCTGCTGTCGCGAAGCTCGTTGACATGCTCATGCACCAGCGGCTTGGTAAAGCTGGGCCAGCCGCAGCCGCTCTCGAATTTGTCCGCACTGGCAAACAGAGGCTCGCCCGAGACGATGTCCACGTAGATCCCCGGCTCCTTGTTGTCGAGATATTTGCCCGTGCCGGGGCGCTCGGTGCCGCTTTCTTGCGTGACGTAACGCTCTTCAGGCGACAGCCGGGCAATGGCGTCGGGGTCCTTGGTGTATCGGGTCATGGCAACGCTCCTCTCACTTGGTCTTCATTAAATGGGATGAAGCCCGCTTTTTCAAAGCTCTATTTCACCGGTCTGACAGAGCGGTGATGACCGCTGGCACATCACGCGCATCGCCCCCATATCAAAGGTGACAAATATCCGGCCTCGCGTAGGCCGGGGTTCACCCCGGCACACTCTCTCGCTACTTGCGCGACACCAGCAGGTTCGACCCGCCCGTGTCCCGGCTGGGGGCCACGCCAAACGCCTTGCGATAGGTCTTGGAGAAATGCGACGGCGCCTTGAACCCGCAGAGCACGCTGATCTCCATCAGCGAGAAATCCGTCTGCGCCAGAAGGTTGCGCGCCTTCTCCAGCCGCAGGCTCATGTAGTACCGGTTCGGCGAGGTGCCCAGATACCTGGCGAAAAGCCGCTCCAGCTGCCGTGCCGAGATCCCTGCCGCTTCGGCGATCGCAAAGGGTGGCAATGGGTCCTCGATATTGCGCCGCATCAGGTCGACCGCCACCGACAGCGCCGAATGCCGCACCCCCGGCTGCCCGGCGCTCAGGCCGCGCTGTGACTGGCTTTCGGGGCGCGGCGCGGGATAGACCATCTGATCGGCCACCCAGGTCGCCAGCTCACCGCCGTAGTCGCCATGGATGCGGTCCAGCATCAGATCCATCGAACTGGCACCACCGGCACAGGTAAAGACGCGCCCATCGACGCAATAGATCACGTCCTGCACGTCGACATCCGGGAACATCTCGGCCATTGCGGCGGCGTATTCCCAATGGGTCGTCGCGCGCCTGCCATCCAGAAGCCCGGCCAGCGCCAGCGTATAGCTGCCCGAACTGATCGCACCGAAATCTATACCCTTGCGTGTTTCGCGCCTGAGCCAGCTCAGAACCCGCCGCGTGCTGCCCGCCCCCGCATCGACCCCCGCACAGACGATCAGCGTGTCGTCGCGGTTCAGGTCCAGAAGCCCCGCATCCACCCCGACCTGAAGCCCGTTCCATGCAGTGACCGGCACGCCGTCCTCGCTCAGCAGCATCCAGTCGTAAAAGCGCCGTCCGCCGGCAAAGCGATTGGCCAGCGCCAGCGCCTCCTGCGCACAGGTCATGCCCAGCGGCGAAAATCCCGGGAGCAGCAGAAAGACATAGCGTCTGGGTCTGTCCATGCCCGTCCCGGTCCTCTCGTTGCTCAGGCGCGCATATTGGCCCCGTTGGCATCGTAAAGCGGCGCGGCCTGTATCTCTGCGCCATACATCTCGCCCAAGATTTCTACCTCGACCCGCGTGCCGCCCTTGGCCAGTTCCGACGGAACATATCCCATAGCGACAGATTTGCCCACGCGATGCGCGTATCCGCCCGAACTGACATAGCCCACGGTCTTGCCGTCACACAGGATCGCCTCGTCATTGCTCACGTCGATCCCGTCGACGTCGATGACCAGCGTGACCAGCCGGTTCGCGGCCCCGTCCTTGCGCTGCGCCTCGGCGGCCGGTCTGCCGACAAACGCCTTCTTCCAGTTTATGAAGGCATCGAGGCCGCTTTCCACCGCGTTGAAATCGGGGCGGAAGTCCAGCGTCCACACGCCCCAGCCCTTCTCCAGCCGCATCGACATCAGCGCCCGCGCGCCGTACCAGCGCAGGCCCAGATCGGCCCCCGCCTCCTCGACCGCCTCGCTTAGCCGGATCAGGTATTGCGGGCGGCAATAGATTTCATAGCCCAGCTCCCCCGAGAAGCTGATCCGGTTCAGGATCACCGGCACGTCGCCCACATAGGTCTGCGCCAGATCGCGGAACCTGAATGCCTCGGCGCTCACGTCCTTTCGGGTGATCTGTTGCAACAGGTCCCGCGATTTCGGCCCGCTCAGCGCAATCCCGTGCCAGTCATCCGACACGTTCCGATAGCTCACGCCCTCCGGCAGACGGCTCTCGAACCAGCGCCGGTGCGCCTCCTGCATCGCGCCCGAGCCGAACAGCATGAAGTGGTCCTCGGCCAGACAGGCGACGGTCAGATCACCGTAAAGCCTGCCCTTTTCGGTCAGCATCGGCGTCAGGGTCAGGCGTCCCGGCTTCGGCACATATCCGGCAAGGACAGTGTCCAGAAACGCCCGCGCGTCTGTTCCCTTGAACTCGTGTTTGGCAAAATTGGCGATCTCGATGGCACCCACCGCCTCGCGCACAGCCCGGACCTCGCGCGCGACATAGTCGAAGGACCGGTTGCGCTCGAATGTCGGCTCCTCATGGGCGTCCTCGGGGCCGTCGGCAAACCACAATGCGTGCTCCAGGCCAAAGCCCTGATCCATCACCGCGCCCTTGGCCAGCAGCCGATCGTAAAGCGCCGTGGTCTTTTGCCTGCGGCCCTTGGGCAGCGTCTCGTTGGGGAACGTCATGACAAAGCGTCGCTCGTAATTCTCGGTGGATTTCACAGTGCCCCAGTCGGGGCTGGCCCAGTCGCCAAAGCGCGCCACATCCATCGCCCACACGTCAATCGACGGCTCTCCGTCGATCATCCACTCGGCCATGGTCAGCCCGACGCCGCCGCCCTGACAGAACCCGGCCATGACGCCCACGGCGCACCAGTAATTCTTCATCCCCGGCACCGGCCCGATCATCGGGTTGCCATCGGGACCAAAGGTGAAGGGCCCGTTGATCGCGTCCTTGATGCCTGCATTGGCCAGCGCCGGAATACGCTCGAACCCCAGTTCCAGCCGGTCGGCAATCCGCTCCAGGTCGGGCTGGAGAAGCTCATGCCCGAAATCCCATGGCGTGCCGTCCACCTTCCACGGCGTCCCCCTCGGCTCGTAAGTGCCAAGCAGCATCCCCTGCCGCTCCTGCCGGAAATAGATGTTGGCCTCATAGTCGATACCGCAGGGCAGGCGTTCGGTGCGTTCGGCAATCTCGGGGATTGCTTCGGTGATCAGGTAATGGTGCTCCATCGGCTGCACGGGGATGTCGACCCCCTGCATATGGCCCACCTCACGCGCCCACAGGCCGCCGCAATTGACGATATGTTCGGCATTGATCACCCCCTTGGACGTGGTCACGTCCCAGCTCCCGTCCGCACGCTGCGTGGTTGCCGTCACACCGCAATGAGTGAAGTACTTCGCGCCATGCACCTTGGCCGCCTTGGCAAAGGCATAGGTCGCCCCGGACGGGTCCAGATCGCCATCCTGATCATCCCAGAGGGCAGCCAGGTAATGCCTGGGATCAATCAGCGGATGCCGTTCGGCCAGCTCCTTGGGGCTGATGAACTCTTGGTTCAGCCCCATATACCGCGCCTTGGAGCGTTCGCGCTTGAGATAGTCGTACCACGTCTTGTTCGAGGCAAGGTAGAACCCGCCGGTCATATGCAGGCCCACGCTGTGCCCGCTGGTCTCCTCGATCTCCTTGTAGAGGTCGATCGTATAACCCTGAAGGCGGCTGATATTGGGGTCGCTGCTGATCGTATGGATCTGCCCCGCCGCGTGCCAGCTCGATCCGCTGGTCAGCTCGTCGCGCTCCAGCAGGACCACATCCTTCCACCCGAACTTGGCCAGGTGAAACAGGATGGAACAGCCCACAACGCCGCCGCCGATCACGACAACCCTGGCATGAGACGGCAGTGCCTTGCCCCCGGTTTCGCCCTCTTTCTGAATTTCCGGCATGGTCTTTCCCTCAGTTTTCGGTGTTTTCGATGATGATCGCGTGAAACCCCCACGCGCCGCTCAGGGTCGCGTCCTCGCACATGAGCGGGACCAGAATGATGCGCTGGCCCGCCCGAAACAGCATCTGCCCCCCGGACCCCAGCCGACAGGTCCAATCACCCTCGGCATAGAGGTCCTGGAAATCGATGCGGTCCGCGCGCAGGTACGCCGCCTCGCTCTCGATGGGCGGGTAGGTGTCGCGCAGGATGCCCAGTTGCGCGCGGCCCGCGGCGCGGATGCCGAACGGGCTCAGAACCTGCGCCTGCCCCCGCATCAGGGCGCCATCCTCAAGGCGAACGTCCTGCAACGCCCGGTCGGAGGGCAAAAGCGGCTCGGCCCCCGCATCGCGCAGGATCGCCACCATGTCACGGGTTTCGCCCGGGCGGTCGGTCACCTGCCCGGGCATCAGGAATTCGTCCGTCTCCAGGTGGCTAACTGCCATGCGGCGCAGCGGCCACGCCCGCGTCGCCTCGCCGCTGTCGAGACTGATCTCGATCAGGTGCTGGTCATGCAGCGCCGCGTAGTACGAGCCGAGATTGTCCACGATGTCGCGCCGCACATAGAAATGGGTCTGCGTCGCCGCCACCAGCCTGTCTTCGGACATCGTCAGCCGCTCGGGCGTGGCCGTCGCCGCGCCCGCGCTCAGGATCAGTGCACAGACCAGCCAGCGCATCATGCCCCGCCCCCCGTCAACATCGCATCGACCTCCGCGCCGGGCGCGGCCCCGGTGAAGTCCGAGAAATCCCCGTCCTCCAGGATATGGCGCGCGGCGTTGATCAACGCCGCCTGCGCGACCCGCGCCAATGCGGACCCCAGCGAAATCCGCGCCACGCCCGCGGCGGCAAACTCGGCACGGCTCACCCTGGCAAACGACCCCGCCGCCAGCGCATTCACCGGCTTGTCGGTCGCGGCACAGATGCGCGCGAGGGCGGCCATGTCCGGCGGCAGGGGCGCGTACAGACAGTCCGCCCCGGCGGCATCAAAAGCCTGCAGGCGGCGGATCGCCTCGTCGGTGTCATAGGCCCCGTTCATGATCCCGTCGGCCCGCGCCACAAAGACGAAATCGCGCCCGAGCGCCCGCGCGGCGGCGGCCCCGGCCCGGACCCGCTCGACCGCGAGGTCGAAATCATAGGCCCCGTGATCCGTCATCTCGGTATCCTCCACCGAAATCCCCGCCAGACCGATCTCGCCCGACAGACGCACCGTCTCGGCCACGTCCTCGGGCGCATCGCCATAGCCGTTCTCGAAATCCCCCGAAACCGGCAGAGGCGTGGCGCTCACGACATCCTGCGCATGGGCCAGCGCCTCGTCGCGGGTCACGCGGCCCATGTCGGTCCGCCCCAGCGTGAAGGCATGGCCGCTCGACGTGGTGCCAATGGCCTGCGCGCCCAGCGCGGTCAGCACCTTGGCGCTGCCCATGTCCCAGGCATTCATCAATGTGAACGGCGCGCCCTTGCGGTGCAGCGCACGAAACTCTTCACCAATATCCGCCATCTCAAATCTCCAATCCGGCCTTTCGGCCCTCGTAAAATGCAAATGGTGCCTGTCGCGGGGCAGCCGCATCCCCGATCAGGACCGGGCTCAGATCGGCCAGTTCCCCTGAATTAGGGTCGAAACTGCGATTCGTCGTGGCCATGATCAGCGCCGCGGCGGCGTGTTCCGTCTCCTCGCCCGTCAACAGGTTGAGCAGGCTCGCCCCCTGCCCGTGCCAGCGCGCTATGGCGTGTTCGGTCACGAACCCCACGCCCAGCTGCGCCAGCTTTGCGCGGATCGGAATGTCGGCGCTGGTACGGGCCAGCTCCTTGCCCACCATCGGGTCGGGCGTGACCAACGTCACCCGGTGCCCGGCCTCGGCCAGATGCCACGCCGTGCCCACACCCCGCATGGTGCCTCCCTCGTCATAGACGATGACCGCATCGCCCAGCCGCACCTCGCGGCGCAGGACTTCCTCGGGGCTGTGCACATGCCCCAGCTCCAGCCCCGGAAGCGCACCCAGTTGTGGCACCCAGCGCTGAGTGGCATCCGCGTCGGGCAAGGAGCCGGTGGCCAGGATCACCCGATCGGCACCTGTCGCGCGGATGTCGTGCGCCTCAAGGCAGGAATTCAGATGCAGCCGCACCCCCAACCGCTTGAATTGCCGCTCGTACCAGTCCAGCAGGTCGGTGATCTGCGCCCGGCGCGGCTGCTGGCCCGCCAGCCGGAATTGTCCGCCAATGACCGGTGCCGCCTCGTGGATGTCGACCTGATGCCCCCGCTCACCGGCCGCCCGCGCGGCCTCCAGCCCCGCAGGCCCCGCACCGACAACCAGCACCTTGAGCGGCGTTTCCGAAACCCTGAAGCGATCCCCGCCCCATTCATGCTCGCGCCCCGCCGAAGGGTTCACCAGGCAGGAAATCCAGTAATCGCGCGACCGCCGGCCCCAGCACATCTGGTTGCAGGAAATACAGCCGCGTATATCGTCGGGCCGCCCCTCGGTCACCTTCCGCGCCAAATGCGGATCGGCAATCTGTCCGCGCACGATCGACACCATGTCGGCCTCGCCCGCGCTCAGCACGCTTTCAGCGTTCTGGGGCGTGCGTATCGCGCTCTCTGCCTGCACTTTTGCGTGCTTTAGTGTCTGTTTCAGCGCCGCGGTGGCCGAAATCGTCAGCGTCTCACCCAGCGCGAAAGTCGGCATCAGCCGCTCGAAATCCAGGTACCCGCCCGACCCGCAGGTGACGTAGTCCAGGTGCCCCGTCGCATCGTGCCGTGCGACGATCTCGGTCAGCGCGTCAATGCCAAGCAAAACCGGATAGGCGTCGGAATGGCTCACCGAGAGTCCGACGATGAAATCCTCGCCACAGGCCCGCCGGATGCCTTCAAGGATGCGCATCGACATCCGCGTGCGGTTTTCCAGGCTTCCGCCCCACTGATCATCGCGCTGGTTGCTCCAGGGCGTCCAGAACTGCTCAAGGAGCGAATGATAGGCGGCCCAGATTTCCACCCCGTCGAACCCGGCTTTCTGACAGCGCAGCGCAGCGGCGACAAAGGCGGCGATCATCTCCTCGATCTCGGCCCCGCTCATCGCGTGGCTGCCATCGCTGTCGTGATACGAGGGTTGCCCCGACGGCCCCCAATGCGGCTGATAGCTCAGGTCGGAATCCCCATGCGCGCCGACATGGTAAAGCTGTTGCAAAATCACCGAGCCTGCGTCCCGAACAGGCTCTGTTATGGCCCGAAACGCAGGTATGACCGCGTCATCCTCGGGCCGGAAATTGCCCCGGGTCAGCACCCCTGTCCGATGCACCGGCACGGGTTCGGCCACGATCATCCCCGCGCCCCCGATGGCGCGCTCCAGCAGATACGCCCCGAACTGCGCTCCCGGCAGGCCCGCTTCGGACATGTTCGCCGTATGCGCGCCGAACGTGATCCGGTTGCGCAGCGTCCTGTGCCGCAGCTGACAGGGCGAGGTGAGGCGCGGAAATACCATTCTACCAGTCCATCACCACCTTGCCGGAATTGCCCGAGATCATCGCGGCAAATCCCTCTTCGAAATCGTCAATTCCGATCCGGTGCGTGATCAGGCCGGACACATCCAGCCCCGACTGCACCAGAGCGATCATCTTGTACCAGGTCTCGAACATCTCGCGGCCATAGATGCCCTTGATATGCAGCATCCGGAAAATCACCGTATTCCAGTCGACCGGAAACGCCGTCGGCGCGATCCCCAACAGCGCCACCTTGCCGCCATTGTTCATGCGCGCGATCATCTGCTGCATCGCCGGTGCCGCTCCCGACATCTCGAGCCCCACGTCAAAGCCCTCTGTCATGCCGATCTCATCCATCACGGTGCGCAGTTCCTCGGACGAGACATCCACCACGTACTGCACCCCCATCTTGCGGGCCAAAGCCAGGCGATAGGGGTTAATATCCGTGATCACCACCTTGCGCGCGCCCACCTTCTGGGCCACCAGCGCGCCCATGATCCCGATCGGGCCCGCCCCGGTGACCAGCACGTCCTCGCCCACCAGGTCAAAGCTCAGCGCGGTGTGCACGGCATTGCCGAAGGGGTCGAAGATGGCCGCGATCTCGTCCGGGATGTCCTCGGGGATCGGCACCACGTTGTTTTCGGGGATGCAGACATACTCGGCAAAGCTCCCGGGCCGGTTCACGCCGACGCCCTGCGTGTTGCGGCACAGGTGCCCGCGCCCCGCACGGCAGTTGCGGCAGGTGCCGCACACCACATGCCCCTCGCCGCTGACCCGCTGGCCGATGCGGTATTTCACCGCCGCCTTGCCGGTGTCCGCGATCTCGCCCACGAACTCATGGCCCACGACCATCGGCACGGGCACGGTCTTGGCGCTGAACTCGTCCCATTTCCAGATATGCACATCGGTGCCGCAGATGGCCGATTTCTTCACCTTGATTAGCACATCGTTGGGGCCGGGCTCCGGCACCGGCACATGCTCCATCCACAGCCCCGGCTCGGGGCGCGCTTTGACAAGGGCTTTCATCTGGTTCTGCATGTCCTATCCCCACAAATCGGTGCTGAGGTATTTCAGGCCGCTGTCGCACATGACCATGGCAATCGTGCCACCGCGCTCGGGCCCGTTCATAAGCTGGATCGCTCCGGCCAGGTTCGCACCGGCCGAGACCCCGGCAAAGATACCTTCAAAGCGTGCCAGCATCTGCGCGGCTTCGGTCGCCTCCCGGCCCGATACAGTCACTGTTCCAGCCAAATCCGCCTCTTTCAGATGTGTCAGCGCGGGCATGTCATACCCCCCGCCCTGGATTGGGTGATCGGGCCGGTCAGGCTCCACCGCATAACAGCGCACGCCCCTTGGGGCGAAAAACGCCGCACTTCCGCCCAGAGTTCCGCCCGAGCCGACGAAATCGCAGAAGCCTGTGATCACACCGCCGGACTGCTCCCAAATCTCGGGTGCCGTGCCGTGCTCATGCGCCGCCCGGTTCGCGGGCCGCCGGAACTGATCGGCCCGGAACGCACCGCGTTCCTCCGTTATCCGCTGCGCCGCGTCCTCGACCAACGCGAGGTCCGTCCCCGACACCTCGCCGGGCTTCGACCCTGCGGCCTGCGGCACCAGCACAACCTCGGCCCCCAGCGCGCGCATCATCCGCGCGCGCTCTTCCGAGTTGCCTTCGCTCATCACCGCGACAAAGGGATGCCCAAGCACGCCGCAGACAATGGCCAGCCCGGTGCCCATATTGCCCGAGGTGAGTTCTACCACCACCTGCCCTTCGGTCAGGTCCCCGTTCGCCAGCGCCGTCTCGATCGTGGCCCGCGCCGCGCGGTCCTTCTTGGAAAACCCGGGGTTCAGGTAATCGAGCTTGGCCAGAAGCCGCCCCTCCAGAGACAGCGCCTTGCGCACCCGGCTCAACTCGACCAGCGGCGTGCCGCCGATCGCCTCGATGATCGATGGCAGGATCACCCGATCACCCCCAAGTCACGCCCGACCTTCTCGAAGCCCGCAATCGCCCGATCCAGCATCTCGCGGGTCAGCGCCGCGCTCATCTGCGTCCGGATACGGTCCTGCCCCTTCGGCACCACCGGAAAACTGAAGGCCGTGACATAGACCCCCTCCTCGCCCAGCCGCGCCGCCATCTCCTGCGCCAGCTTCGGGTCGCGCAGCATCACAGGGATGATCGCATGTTCGCCGGGCAGGAGATCAAAGCCCAGCGCCCCCATCCGCTCGCGAAAATGCGCCGCGTTCTCCCAGAGTCGCGCCCGCATCTGCGCGCCGTCCTCCAGGAGGTCGAATACCTTGAGCGACGCCGCCGCGATCACTGGCGCCAGCGTGTTGGAAAAAAGATAGGGGCGCGACCGCTGCCTGAGCCAGTCCACCACCGGCGCGCTCGTCGCGGTGTAGCCGCCCGAGGCCCCGCCCAGCGCCTTGCCCAGGGTCCCGGTCATCACGTCCACACGGGCCTCGACGCCGAACCGTTCGGCCGTCCCGCGTCCGGTGGGGCCCACAAACCCGGTCGAATGGCAGTCATCCACCATGACCAGCGCGTCATACCGATCCGCGAGATCGCATATCTCATCCAGCCGCGCGTAGTAGCCGTCCATGGAAAACACGCCATCGGTGGCGATCATCCGGTGCCGCGCGCCCTGCGCGTCCTGCAAGCAGCGCTCCAGATCACCCATGTCCGAATTTGCGTAGCGATACCGCTGCGCCTTGCACAGCCGCACCCCGTCGATGATGCTTGCATGGTTCAACGCGTCCGAAATGATCGCATCCTCCGGCCCCAGCAGCGTCTCGAACAATCCCGCATTCGCATCAAAGGCGGCGGCATAGAGGATGCTGTCCTGCTTGCCCAGGAATCCCGCGATCCGCGCCTCCAGCGCCTTGTGCTCCTCCTGCGTGCCACAGATGAACCGCACCGACGCCATGCCGAACCCGTACCGGTCCAGCCCCTCATGCGCCGCCGCGATCACTTGCGGATTATCCGCCAGCCCGAGGTAGTTGTTGGCACAAAGGTTGATCACCCGATCCCCCGATGCCAGCGCCACCTCGCCTCCCTGCATCGACGTGATCACCCGCTCGGTCTTGTAGAGCCCGTCTGCGCGCAAACCCTCAATACGCTCCGAAATGTCGTCATTGAACCGATCCGCCGCGCTCATGAATGCCTCCAATGTTTCTTCTGGCCACAAATATCCCCGGGGGTGAGGGGGGCTGGCCCCCCTTCCGCCGGTTCAGATCAATACCATGCCTCAGGAATCTCGGATTTGCGACGGGCAATATAGTCCTTCAGCGCCTCATCCACGGCCACATCCATCGCCGGCGCCTCATAGCCCTCCAGCATCGTGTTCCACCGCTCATAAGCGCGCCGGCGCATGTCCCTTGAGCCACCATCCTCCCAGCTTTCGACATTCTCGCTGTCGCTCAGGGCGGGCTCGTAGAACGCCGTCTGGTAGTTGCGCATCGTATGCCCGCAGCCCAGGAAATGCCCCGCCGGCTCGACCTCGGCGTAAGCATCGCGCGCCAGCGCCTCGTCACTGGCATCAAGGCCCCCCAACAGCTTCTGATAGCCGCCCAGCCGGTCGGCATCCATCACCAGCTTCTCGAACCCGGTGCACAGCCCGCCTTCCAGCCAGCCCGCCGCATGAAGCACGAAATGCGCCCCCGCCAGCGCGGTCGACTGCATACTGTCGGCACTTTCATAAGCCGCCTGCGCGTCCTCGATCTTGGACGCCGTCAGCGACCCGCCACAACGCAGGGGCAGCCCCACGCGCCGCGCCATCTGCCCGATCGCGTAGTTCGACATCACCGGCTCGGGCATTCCAAAGGTCGGCGCACCGCTCTTGAGGCTCATCGAAGACAGGAAATTGCCCAGCACGAAGGGCGCCCCGGGCCGCACCAGCTGCGAAAAGGCACAGCACATCATCGCCTCGGCCATGGCCTGCGTGACCGATGCCGCCGTGCTGACCGGCCCCATGGCACCGCTCAGGATGAACGGCACCACGACGATCCCCTGCCCGCGCCCGCAATAGACGCGGATGGCCTCGGTCACCACCCGGTCCACCAGCAGGGGCGAGTTGGTGTTCACATTGCCCATGATCACGCAATGCCGTTCCATCACTTCGCGCCCATGCAGGATCTCCGCCATGTCCACGCTGTCCTGCGCCCGGCTCATCTCGGTGATCGCGCCCAGATGCGGTTTGTCGCTCAGCCGCATATGCGCATAGACCATGTCCAGATGCCGGTGGCTCACCGGCACGTCACAGGGCTCACAGATCACCAGCCCCGTGTGATGCAGGTTGGGATGCAGATAGGCGAGCTTCACCAGTTTCCCGAAGCTCTCCAGGTCGCCATAGCGCCGCCCGCCCTCCAGGTCCCGCACGAAGGGCGCGCCATAAATGGGCGCAAAGACCTGATTGGCACCGCCGATGGTGACGCTCCGCTCCGGGTTGCGCGCGACCTGGGTGAACTCGGACGGTGCCTTGCGGCACAGGTCGCGGATCCATTGTGCGTCCGCCCTGACCCGCGTGCCCTGAACCTCCGCACCGGCCTCGCGCCAGATGCGCAGCGCCGCCTCGTCCTCGCGAAACTCCAGACCGATGTTTTCGATCAGCCAATCGACCTGCCCTTCCAGACGGATGATCGTCTCGTCGTCGATCACGTCAAAGTACGGCAACCGGCGCACCACATGAGGCGACGCGGCCACCCCCTGAGCGGCATCGCGTGTCTCGCGGCGCGAACGGGCACGTCTGGCCATGCGCATCTCTCCCCCTGTGCTTGCCTCAACCTACCGCGTGAACGGCGGATCGTGATCCTTGTAAATTCCATGGCTTTGGATAATCTGACGTTATGCAAGAGCTGTGGAAACTCGTGGCCTCCCCGCGCCACCTCCTGGTCTTCGAGGCCGCCGCGCGCTGCGGGTCCTTCACCCGTGCGGCCCGCGAACTCAACGTCCAGCAACCTGCCGTTTCGGCCTCGATCCGGCAACTCGAAGCGGCCCTGGGCACCCGGCTCTTTGCCCGCGCGCATCGCTCGGTGATCCTGACACAGGCTGGCGAGCGTTTGTTTACTGACGTTTCAGCGGGCTTCGATCGCATATTCCAGTCGGCCCGCGCGCTGGCGGATCGCGCAACGCAAAGCCATGTGACGATCTCGACCTCCACGGCCTTTGCGCATTACTGGATGGTGCCGCGGCTGGCCCGGTTCCATGGCGCGCACCCGGATGTCGATCTGCGGCTCCAGACCTCGGATCGCGAGCCGGACATCGACGCCGAGGGGATCAGCTTTGGCATAAGACGGGGCATGGGCAATTGGCCCGGCTGCCACAGCCACCTGATCGCCCCCGAGGTGATCGCCCCCATCGCATCGCCGCGGGTGATGGCGGCGGCGGTCAACCTGCGCTCCATCGCCAATCTGGCGAGCCTGCCGCTCATCCATCTCGAGGAACCGGTGCGCGACCGGCCAACATGGGCCGATTTCCTCGCTCACTGGAACCTGCGCTTCGCCGAACCGGCATCGGGTCTCAGGCTCAATGACTACGCGCTGGTGCTTCAGGCGACCATGGCGGGCGAGGGCTTTGCCCTGGGCTGGCGGCACACGACCGAGAACCTCACCACCCAGGGCCTTCTGGCCGCGCGCGACGAATGGGCCTGGACTACCGGGGCGGGGTTCTACCTCGTCTGGTCCGCCACGGCACCGCTCAGCCCCGAGGCGGAAAATGTGCGCGATTGGCTGGTCTCGCTCCAGGATGGGGGTCAACCAGCCGCGCGCGGCGTTCACGACCTGCCCCCGGCACATGGCACAGATGCAATACCGACGTGATACCGACGTAATACCGACGTTCGGTACGGGCCGTTAACCTTTGCACCGCCCTTAGCCCGCGATCCGGGGCCGTCCCGAGGCGCTTACCGTGACCGAGGCCTCGATAAAGACCTCGCGCCCCTCCGCCGGAGCTGTGCGCAAATCGCGTTCGATCCGCACACGCAGGTCCTGCGCCCCCGCGGCCGCGGCCTCGCGCCGCGCCTCGGAGTCCAGAACCTCCTCGAGACGCCCAAGCGCCTGTTCTGCTTGTGAAAAATCTTCCGGGCCGGTCTCAAGGTGCACCCTGTAGCGCCCTTCCGCCGGGCAGGTGACCGTGCCGCTGCGCCGGATCGTGACCCGGCCTACGACCGCCCCGATCGCATTGGCCACGCCGGCATGTTCGGGCAAAATCATGTTGCACCCCAACCGCTTGCCCACCGCCGGATAGTAAGTATGCGCCGAGGCCCCCAGCCCGATCACCGGCACGTTCAGCCCCGCATCCAGCCGCACCAGCCCGCGATGCCCGTCCAGCCCCCGCTGCAACAGGACATGCCGGGCGAGCGTTGCCGGAGCCTCGCCGAACCCCTGGCTTTCCTCGGCAAATGCGGCCTCCAGCAGGGCCAGTGAGGTCTGATACGTCAGCTGTTCCACGATCATCCGCGCCAGTGTTTCGGGCTCCTGCGCCAGCATGTTGCCGGTGCCCAGCCGCTTGCGCCCCATCAACTCCAGCGCTTTGCGCGCCGCCGATCCGTCCCAGGCATCCAGATGCCCCAGAACATGGCTCGCATCCGATGGCGTCACCCCCGAAACCTGCACCAGTCCACGGCCGATCAGCCGTTTGAGCGCCTGCGCTTCCATCCGGGTTTTCAGCACCTTTCCCACAGCGTGAACCGTGTCGCCGATCTTCTCGAGGACCATGGCATCCCGGTCCAGAAGCCCCCCGGCATCGACCCCCGGCACAGCCCGGACAAAGCGCGCGTCATGCTCGCCCGGCGTGGTGCTGCGCAGCTGTTCGTCCAGGATAACATGCACGACGTCCGGCGCATCCACCGCCATCAGGCTCACCGGCACGACGCGGCGGGGACCCAGGGTCAGGCCACCCTTTAGACCTGCATCCATGACATGCACTTCGCTGTCGCCACCCAGGCCGGAGGTCCGCATCGCAACGGCTTCGACCATGGTGCGCCATGGTCCCACCTGAGCGCCCGCCGGATCGATCTCCGGCCGTCCGTCCCGCAGTACGGCCACATCCGTCGTGGTCCCGCCGATGTCGGACACCAGCGCTTCTTCGGCCCCGGTCATCCAGCGCGCGCCAACGATGCTGGCCGCCGGTCCGCTCAGGATGGTCTCGATCGGCCGCTCCCGCGCCTGCTCGGCACTGATCAGCGCCCCGTCACCGCGCACCACCATCAGTGGCGCGTCGATGCCCAGGTCGCGCAGCTTGCCCTCGGCCTTGTCGATCAGGCGGGCGATCATCCCGATCAGCCGCGCGTTCAGCACTGCCGTCAGCGCCCGTTTCGGCCCGTTCAGCTTGGCCGACAGGTGGTGCGAACACGAAACCGGGCGCCCGGTCAGGCTGCGGATCATCTCGGCCACGGCCAGTTCATGCGCGGGATTGCGCGTGGCAAACTGCGACGCCACCGCAAAGGCCGAAATCCCGCGATCCCTGGCCAGCCATTCGGTCAGCGCCTCACGGTCCAGAGCCGCCGCTTCTCCGCCGGCATGGTTGTGCCCTCCGGCCAGTACCACCGCCGGGTCGCCGGCCAGCGCCGCGCTCAGCCCATGCGCCTCGAGGTCACGCTCGCGAAAACCCACATAGACCAGCCCCACGCGCCCGCCCTGCCCCTCGACCAGGGCATTCGTGGCCAGCGTCGTCGACAGCGAGGCCATGCCGATCTCGGTCACATCGATGCCACTTTGGCTCAGAACGGCCTCAACGGCAGCGCCGATCCCGACGGCCAGATCATGCCGTGTCGTCAGGGACTTGGCCGAGGCGATCACGGCCTCCTCGTTTCGCATCAACACTGCATCCGTGTAGGTCCCGCCCGTATCGACGCCCAGCAGCAACGCCATCCTTCACCCTCCGCGTTTCGTTCCGGCGGGTGTAGCGGGTTTTGCCTGCGCGTCCAGCGCGATTGCGTCATCCGAAAGCCGTTTCACAGCCCAGCGCGCGGCATCCGCTACTGTCGGGTCGGGATCGTCCAGATGCGCCTGCGCCGCGACCCTCAGCCGCACAAGACCCGAGTTGCCGATGGCATAAAGGACATTGCGCAAAAACCGGTCGCGCCCGATCCGCCTGATCGGGCTGCCCGGGAAAAGCGCGCGGAACCCGGCATCGTCCAGCCCGGCCAGAGATTCCAGCGACGGCGCACTCAGATCGTCCCGCGCATGGTACTTCATCTCGCGCGCCGCGACCGCGAACTTGTTCCAGGGACAGACCGCAAGGCAATCGTCACAACCATAGATGCGGTTGCCCATGAGCGGCCTCAACGCCTCGTCCACCGGCCCGTGATGCTCGATCGTCAGGTAGGAAATGCAGCGTCGCGCATCCATTTGATAAGGTGCCGGAAAGGCGTCCGTCGGGCAGACATCCAGGCACGCCCGGCAATTCCCGCAATGATCGACCTCGGGCGCATCGGGCGTCAGTTCCAGCGTGGTGAAAATCGACCCTATAAAGAACCAGTTGCCCAGATCGCGACTCACAAGGTTCGTATGCTTGCCCTGCCAGCCCAGCCCCGCGGCCTCTCCCAGAGGTTTCTCGGGAACAGGCGCAGTGTCGACAAAGACCTTCACCTCGCCGCCCGCCTCGGCAATCAGCCAGCGCGCCAGCCGCTTGAGCCTCTTCTTGAGCGCATCGTGGTAGTCCCGATTGCGCGCGTAGACAGAGATGGTCCCGGCTTCAGGCCGCCCCAGCGTCGCCAACGGATCGCCCTCGGGCGTATAGCTCTCGCCCAGCATGATGACGGACCGCGCCTCGGGCCAGAGCGCCGCCGGGTTGCCCCGCCAATGGGCGCGCTCGGCCAGCCAGCCCATTTGTCCGTGCCGCCCCTGTTCCAGAAACGCGGCCAGCCGCTCGGGCACCTGCGGCACGTCCCCGGGCCGACACACCCGCGCCAGGTCGAACCCTTCTTCCAGAGCCCGCGAGATCAGGCGATCCTTCATGCTTCTTCTGGCGAAGAATATCCTCGCCGAAGGCACGAATCTCTAGAAATCCAGGTCGGCATAATGCCCCGGCTGCGGAAATCCGGACACCTGGTCGGCCAGGATCGAGCGGAACGCGGGCCGCGACTTGATCTTGGCGTACCAGTCCTTGACCGTCTCGGAGCGGTGCCAGTCCACATCCGAGATGTAATCCAGCGAACTCAGATGCGCGGCGGCCGCAAAATCCGCGAGCGTCATCACATCGCCCGCCAGCCAGCGCCGGTGATCCAGAAGCCATGCCATGTAGTCGAGATGAAACTTGATCGCCTTGGCCCCGGTCTTGACGTTCTTGCTGTCGGGAAAGCCCTGTCCCATGACTTTCTTGTTGACCCGCTCATAGAGCAGCTTCGAAGTCACATCGTTGTGGAACTTGTCGTCGAACCAGCTCACAAGACGACGCACCTCATAGCGCGCTTCGGCGCTTTTGGGCATCAGCGACGGTTCGGGATACTTCTCCTCGATGTATTCGCAGATAGCGGCGCTTTCCGACATGGTGCGGCCTTCGATCTTCAGCACAGGCACCTTGCCGGCCGGGTTGCGGCGCAGGAAATCGGGGCTCGGCTCCCAATAGCGTTCCTCGATCAGTTCACACTCGATCTTCTTCTCGGCAAGACTCAGACGGACCTTGCGGCAGAAAGGGGAGAGCGGAACGTGATAGAGCTTGGCCATCGAACAACTGTTACCTGAGATATGCGTTTGACCTTCAATGCCTGCAATGCGTCGCTTTTTCAATCCTCGAAACAGGCGGCGCGCCCGTCGCGGCGGATCGTGGCCGCCCCATCGAGTATCTGGGCCGCGCGTTTGCGCAACCGTGCCGTTGGATTGCTGGCGCTGCGCGTCTTGGGCGATGGCAGGACCGCCGCAAGACGCGCCGCCTGTACCGGGCTGAGATCGGCGGCACTCACGCCGAAATAGCTCCGGGCCGCGGCTTCTATGCCAAAGACACCCTCGTCGAACTCGGCAATGTTCAGATAGACCTCCAGGATACGGCGCTTGGACCACAGCGCCTCCATCAGCGGCGTGATCGCGGCCTCCATCGCCTTGCGCAGATAACTTCGGCCGTGCCAGAGATAGACGTTCTTGACGGTCTGCTGGCTCAGCGTGGATGCACCGCGTGTCTCACCGCTTTCCATGACCTGCCGGATGGCACGCATGTCAAAGCCCCAATGTTCGCAATAATTGGCATCTTCGGCGGCCACGACCGAGCGGGCCATGACCGGGGCGATCCGCTCCATGGGAACCCATTCGTGGAGGATGGACCCCAGGCGGCGTTTCTCCTGTTTCATGTAGAGCGTTTGCGGGGGCTGCAGGAACGCATGTGCCACAAGCGTGCCGGAAATCACGATGAAGGTGATTGAAATGAACCAGGCCAGCCACCGCCGCATCCAGGCGACGGCGCGCCGGATCGGGTTCTTCTTCGCCTTGGTTGTCCTGCGTCGCTTTGCCATCGGGCCTCAGGGTTGGATCACGCCCGTCTCCTGCGGGTTTCCCCAGCACCCTACCTTGAAAAGGGGCGGCCGGTCCATCGCCGCAGAGCAGCCGGAAAATTGCAGCTTTCCGGTCCGAATTCCTGCAAGAATTCGATTACTCCGCGGCGACCTGGTCCTCGACTTTTTCGACCTTCACCGCCGAGAACTTGAACTCGGGGATCTTGCCATAGGGGTCCACTGCCGGATTGGTCAGGATGTTCGCCGCCGCCTCGACATAGGCAAATGGCAGGAACACCATGTCCGGAGCCACGGCCCGATCCGCCCGGGCCATGGTCACGATGCTGCCGCGCTTGGTGGTCAGCCGCACCATACCGCCCGGCTCCACGCCCATCTTGCGCAAGGTGGAGGGGTGCATCGAACAGTTCGCTTCGGGCTCGACCGCGTCCAGAACCTTGGCCCGGCGGGTCATCGAACCGGTGTGCCAATGCTCCAGCTGCCGACCTGTGGTGAGGATCATCGGGTACTCCGCATCCGGCGTGTCGTCCGGGGCAATCACCGAGGCCGGCGTGAACCTGGCACGTCCGTCCGGGCGCGGGAAGCCGTCACCGAACACAACTGCCTGGCCCGGGTCCTCGGGGCTGAGCGACGGGTAAGTCACGGCGGTTCTCTCAAGCCGCTCCCAGGTGATGTTGTCGAGCGACCGCATGTTGATCGCCATCTCGGCAAAAACTTCTGAGGGATGCGTGTAGCGCCAGTCAAGACCACAGCGCCTGGCCAGTTCGACCTCGATCCACCAGTCTTCCCTTGCCTTGCCCGGAGGCGCCACGGCAGGCCGTACCATCTGAACCTGCCGGTTGGTGTTCGAGACCGTGCCGGATTTCTCGTAGAGCGCCGAGGCAGGCAGGATCACGTCGGCATAGTTGGCGGTCTCGGTGATAAAGATGTCCTGCACCACGAGGTGATCAAGCTTGGCCAGCGCATCGCGCGCGTGTTCCACGTCCGGGTCGGACATGGCCGGGTTTTCACCCAGCACATACATCGCCTTGATATGGCCCTCGTGCACCGCATCCATGATCTCGGTCACGGTCAGGCCCTTTTCGCTCGAAAAATCCCCGGACCCCCAGACCTCGGTGAACGCGCTGCGCACGCCGTCATCGGTGACGGTCTGGTAATCTGGCAGGAACATCGGGATCAGGCCCGCATCCGAGGCGCCCTGCACGTTGTTCTGACCCCTGAGAGGATGCAGCCCGGTGCCCGGACGCCCCACCTGGCCCGTCATCAGGGCAAGCGAAATCAGGCAGCGCGAATTGTCAGTGCCGTGGATATGCTGGCTGACACCCATGCCCCAGAAGATCATCGCGGATTTCGCCGTGGCAAAGGTGCGGGCCACATCGCGAAGTGTCTCGGCGGGGATACCGCAGAGGTCGGCCATTTTCTCGGGAGAGAAGTCCTTGAGATGCGCCTTCTCTGCCTCCCAGTTCTCGGTATAGGCCTTTATGTACTGCTCGTCGTAGAGACCTTCCTCGACAATAGTGTGCATGATCGCGTTCAGCATCGACACATCCGCGCCGGGGCGGAATTGCAGCATATGCGACGCAAAGCGACGCAGGCCCACGCCGCGCGGGTCCATCACGATCAGCTTGCCGCCGCGCTTGGTGAACTGCTTGAAATAGGTCGCCGCGACTGGATGGTTCTCGATCGGGTTGGCACCGATCACGATGGCCACATCCGCGTTCTCGATCTCGTTGAAGGTCGCGGTCACGGCACCCGAGCCGACATTCTCGATCAGCGCGGCCACCGACGAGGCGTGGCACAGCCGCGTGCAGTGATCGACATTGTTGTGACCAAAGCCCTGTCGAATGAATTTCTGAAAGAGATAAGCCTCTTCATTGGTGCATTTGGCCGAGCCGAAGCCCGCCACCTCGCGGCCCCGGCCCTTTAGGCCACCTGCCGCAAAGTCCAGCGCCTCGTCCCAGCTGGCTTCGCGAAAGAACTCGGCCCAGTTGTCGGGGTTCACGTTGAGACCCTTCCCGGGGGCATCCGCGCGCCGGATCAGCGGCTTGGTCAGGCGGTGGTTGTGGTGGATGTAGTCAAATCCGAACCGGCCCTTGACGCAGAGGCGGCCTTCGTTTGCCGGGCCGTTGATGCCCTCGACATATTTGACGCGCCCATCCTTGACCTTGATCGAAATCTGGCAGCCGACGCCGCAGAAGGCGCAGACACTTTCAACTTCGCTGTCATAATCGGCGCTGTCACCCACCTGGTTCTCATCAACCACCGAGGACGGCATCAGCGCGCCGGTGGGACAGGCCTGAACGCATTCACCACAAGCCACACAGGTGGAGGCCCCCATCGGGTCGGCGAAATCAAAGGTCGGATAGGCATCATGGCCGCGACCCGCCATGCCGATCACATCATTGACCTGAACCTCGCGGCAGGCGCGGACGCACAGGCCGCATTGGATGCAGGCATCGAGATTGACGCTCATCGCCACATGGCTGTCATCAAGGAGCGGGATACGTCCCTCTTCGAGCTTGGGAAAACGGCTGTCCGAAACGCCCTGCATCCGGGCCATGTCCTGCAGGTGACTGGATTTGTCGTGGGCGTCTTCCGGCGCGGGCTGGTCCGCCAGAAGCATTTCCACGACCAACTTGCGGGCGTTTGTGGCGCGGGCGGAATTGGTGGTGACGACCATGCCCTCGTCGGCCTCGCGGATGCAGGACGCGACAAGCGTGCGCTCGCCCTCGACCTCGACCATGCAGGCCCGGCAGTTGCCATCGGGACGATAGCCGGGTGCGGGCTTGTGACACAGATGCGGGATCACCAGGCCGCGGCCATGGGCGACCTCCCAGATGGTCAGACCCTTCTCGGCCTCGACCTCTTTGCCATCGAGCGTGAATTTCACCATGTCGGACATGCCGCGCGTCTCCTCAAGTTCGCGCTACCATAGACCATGGGACAGGGATTGGGAGTCCGCGAAACACGACATCTGCACCTTTTTTTGCGCCATGATCGTCGCCGCAGGTTTCGCATCGGCAACAGCATTTCTATACTGTGTGGACTTGTGACTGGTCGGCGTCCGGCTGTAGGCTGAACCGGGCACGCTGGGCGGATCGGAGATCACTTTTGGCACAGGACACTCGCAAGCTGATCGAAGGCAAACCTGCCCTGATCGTCATCGACATCCAAGGCGACCTGCATTCCACGGACCGGGCCGCCCCAATTCCGACCATGCCGCATTTTGACGACAACATGGCCCGCACGGGTGCTGCTATTGCCAGGGCGCGCGACTGCAGAATTCCGGTGATCTTCATTCAGGAAGTGCATCGCCCCGATCACGTCGATTTCGGGCGCGAACTGGACGGGGTCGAAGGCGTGCATTGCGTCGAAGGCGACCCGCAAACGGAAATCCGCGCCCCGGTGCTGGATTTTCGCCCCACCGACTACCTCATCCGCAAGCGGCGCTATTCGGCCTTTTTCGGCACGGATTTCGAGATCCTGCTCAAAGGGCTCAAGGTGGACACGTTGCTTCTGACCGGCGGGCTCACGGATGTCTGCGTGCACTACACCTTTGTCGACGGGCATCAGTCGGATTACTTCTGCCGGGTGATTGAGGATTGCGTCGGCGGCTCTGACCTGGCCGCGCATAAGGCATCGCTCAGGGCCATGGAATATCTCCAGACCGGTGCGCGCAGACAGCTGAGCGAAGTGCTGGCGGCGATGGACGCCTATGCCGGGCGGACCGCCGCATGAGCGAGATCATCCTTGTGCGCCACGGGCAGGCGAATACCCATGCCGCCGACGAGGCCAGCTATGACCAGCTCTCGCAGCTGGGGCGCGAGCAGGCGCGCTGGCTGGGTGCGCATATGGGGACCACCAATCCGCATTTCGACCGGGTGATCAGCGGCTCGCTCGCCCGGCAGGTCGAGACGGCGCAGGCGATGGGATACGCACCGCACCAGCAGGACAACCGGCTGAATGAGCTGAGCTATTTCGAACTGACCCACGCGGTCGAGCGGCAGTTCGGCCTGCCGGCACCTGCCGAGGCGGCCGAATTCGCGCGCTATATGCCGCAGGTCATGGATTATTGGGCGCAGGGCGCGCTTGAGGGCATCCCCGAGCCGTTCGAAACCTTCGAGGCCCGGGTGCGCGGGCTTCTGGACGAGTTGTGCGAGGGGGGCGGGCGGACGCTGGCCGTCACCTCCGGCGGGGTGATTGGCATGGTGCTCAGCATCGTTCTGGCCCTGGACACCAAGGCCATGACAGCCGTCATGTTGCAGGTGATGAATTCGTCCATGCACCGGCTGCATTATATCCACGGTCAGCTGATGCTGGCCACGTTCAACGCCACCCCGCATCTGGACGCGCCCGAACGCGCCCACGCCCGCACGTTCATTTGACAGGAGACAGCCATGAGACTCTTTTTTGCGCCCAGGACCATCTCCATCGCCGTTGCCACTGCCCTGCATGAGGCCGGGCTGAAGCACCAGCTTGTTCAGCTCGATTTCACCAACGGTGAACAGACCAAACCAGCCTATCACGCGATCAATCCCAAGGGGCGAGTGCCCGCACTGGTTGTGGATGGGGAAATCCTGACCGAAACGGGGGCCATCCTGGAGTGGATCGCCGTCCAGGTGCCGGAACGCGGCTGGGTGCCCGAAGACGCGATTCAAGCTGCGCGGATGCGGGCGGTGATGTATTACCTGGCCTCGACAATGCATGTGAACCATGCCCACAAGATGCGTGGCCACCGCTGGGCCGATGACGAGGCGGCGAGGGCGGGAATGGCCGCCAAGGTGCCACAGACCATGACCGAAAGCGCGCGATTCATTGAAGAACACGCGCTGGCCGGACCTTTTGTCCTGGGTGACGCGCTCTCTATCGCGGATTTCTACCTCTACACGGTCTGTTCCTGGCTCGAAGTCGACGGGGTCGATGTCTCGGCCTTTCCCCGCATCCTGGCCTTCCGCAAGGCCATGGAGGCGCTGCCGTCGATCCTGCACGCCCATGAGAACGGGTGGTACTGATCCATGACGCATCTGTGGGTGCGCGCCGAAGGGCGCCCGTCAGAAGAGCGCGTAGGCCTGATGCCCGAAGGCGCTGCGGCGCTGATCGAGGCCGGGATGCGGGTGACCGTCGAGCAAAGCTCGCAACGCGCCGTGCCGATTGACTGCTACCGTGCGGCGGGCTGCGACATCGCGCCCGAACACAGCTGGCCCGATGCGCCACGCGACGCGATCATCTTCGGCCTCAAGGAACTGCCCGAGGACGGCACGGCCCTGCGGCATCGCCACATCATGTTCGGACATGCCTTCAAGGGACAGCATTCCGGTCGAGCGCTTCTGGACCGCTTCAGGGCGGGCGGCGGTTCGCTCTACGATCTTGAATACCTCGTGGACGAAGACGGCCGCCGCGTGGCCGCATTCGGTTACTGGGCGGGCTTTGCCGGGGCGGCGGTGTCGCTGTTGGCCTGGGCGGCACAGGCGCGCGATGCAACCTGCGCACCGGTCACGACATTCGTTGACACGGCGGCGTTGCTGACATCCCTCGCGGAGGAGCTGGGCGGCAATCGCCCCACCGCCATCGTGATCGGTTCCAGGGGCCGCGTGGGCACCGGAGCCGCGGACCTGTGCGAGGCGATGGGCGTCACCGTCACCCGCTGGGACATGGAGGAAACCGCCCATGGCGGGCCGTTCCCCGAAATCCTCGCCCATGACATCTTTCTCAACTGCATCCTCGCCCGCCCCGGCACACCAGTCTTTGTGTCGCGCGCGGCGGTCGATGCCCCCCGCGCCCTGTCCGTGATCGGCGACGTGGCCTGTGACCCGGACAGCGACTACAACCCCATACCGCTCTATTCCGCGGCCACGACATGGGAGGCCCCCGTGGTCCGCGTGGCCCAGGACCCGCCGCTGGACATCATGGCCATTGACAACCTGCCCTCGCTCCTGCCACGCGAAAGTTCGGAGGATTTCGCAGGGCAGCTCCTGGTATCTCTGCAAGGGCTCGGCGATCTGGACAAGGGCGTCTGGGGACGGGCCGAGGCGGTGTTCAGACAGCATGTCGAGGGCTGACATGGCGATCTACGTCGGTTACTTGGCCGCGCTTCTGGGGACCATCTGCTGGATACCGCAAGCTTGGAAAGCATGGGCCAGCCGCGACACGTCCGGGCTGTCGCTGCCATCGAACCTGATGTTCCTGGCGACCGTGTCCCTTTGGCTGCTCTACGGGCTGATGATCGGTGACCTGCCGTTGATTGCCGCGAATATCTTCTCCACGATCGCGATGCTCATGATCGTCGCAGCCAAACTCCGGTTCGGCTGACGGTGCGCTGGGTTGGCGTCCACCCTAAACCACCACCTCCAATTCCTCCTGCTCGCCCACTCCGAACACCCGCTTGTAACGTTTGATCTCCGCCTCCGGCCCCATGGCCTTGCGCGGGTTGTCCGAAAGCTTAACCGTGGGTCGCCCATTGGCCGAGACCGCCTTGCAGACCAGGCTGAACGGCACGAGGCTGTCATCCGGCGTGAGCCCCCGGAAGTCGTTTGTCAGCAAGGTGCCCCAGCCAAAGCTCACCCGTACGCGACCGGTGAACTGGCGATGCAGGTCCATGATCTTCTTTTCGCCCAGCCCGTCCGAGAAAATGATCAGCTTCTGCGTCGGGTCCTCGCCGCGCTCCTTCCACCACCGGATGGCGATCTCGGCCCCGGAGGCTGGGTCGCCACTGTCGATGCGGATGCCCGTCCAGCCGGCCAGCCAGTCGGGGGCGTTCTTCAGGAACCCTTCGGTACCATAGGTGTCGGGCAGGATGATGCGCAGGTTGCCGTCATGCTCTTCGTGCCAGTCGCTGAGCACCTCATAGGGCGCGCGGGCCAGCTCTTCGTCACTGTCGGCCAGCGCGGCATAGACCATGGGCAGCTCATGCGCGTTGGTGCCGATCGCCTCCATATCGCGGTTCTTGGCGATGAGACAGTTGGAGGTGCCCACGAAGGTTTCGCCCAGCCCTTCGCTCAGGGCCTGCACACACCAGTCCTGCCAGAGGAAGGAATGCCGGCGACGTGTGCCGAAATCGGCAATTCGCAGATCATCGACCTCGCGCAGACGCTCGACCTTTTCCCACAGCTTGGTCATGGCGCGGGCATAGAGAACCTGAAGCTCGAACTTGCCCATGGTGTTCAGGACCGCGCGGCTGCGCAGTTCCATGATCACGGCCAGCGCGGGGATTTCCCACAGCATCACCTCGGGCCATTTGCCCTCAAAGGTCAGCTCGTATTGTCCATCGCGCTTCTCGAGGTGATAGGGCGGCAGTTGCAGACCCTCGAACCACGTCATGAACTCGGGCGTGAACATCTGGCGCTTGCCGTAGAAGGTGTTGCCGCGCAGCCATGTGTTTTCGCCGCGGGTCAGGCGCAAGCTGCGGATGTGGTCCAGCTGTTCACGCAGCTCTCCTTCGTCCACGATCTCGGCCAGACGGATGGATTTGGTCCGGTTGATGAGGGAGAAGGTGACATTCGTGTCCGGCTTGTTGCGAAACACCGACTGACACATCAGCAGTTTGTAGAAATCAGTGTCGATCAGGGACCGGACAATCGGGTCGATCTTCCATTTGTGATTATGGACACGGGTGGCGATGTCGACCATGGCGGCCTCCGATAGGGTACCGGTCGGTTAAAGCAAAGGGGGCGGGGGCGTGCAAGGGCGCGGTGCGATCCGTCAATGGACCACCCGCCCCGGACGTGATCCGGGGCCTCCAGGTCGGGTGTCAGGTGTCCGGTTTCAGCGTTTCGATCCGTTCTGGCTGGTTGGCTAAAGAGGCCGCAGGGCTAACCCAGCAATCCCATCAGATACTCCCCATAGCTGTTCTTGGCGAAAAGCTCGGCCCGCGCCCGTAGCTCTTCGGCGGTGATCCAGCCTTGGCCATAGGCAATTTCCTCGGGGCAGCCCGCTTGCAACCCCTGTCGGTCCTGCAAGGTGCGCACGAAATTGCCCGCATCCAGAAGCGAGCCATGGGTGCCCGTGTCGAGCCAGGCAAAGCCGCGGCCCATGCGGTTCACCGTCAGCGCGCCTTCGCTCAGGTAGGTTTCCAGAAGCGAGGTGATCTCCAGCTCGCCACGGGGCGAAGGTTTCACGCTGCGGGCCCGGTCGGGGGCAGTACCGTCGAGGAAATAGAGGCCCGTGACGGCATAGCGCGAGGCCGGTTTGGTGGGTTTTTCGACGATGGACACGGCGCGATAATCGGCGTCGAACTCAACCACACCGTACCGTTCCGGGTCGGCGACGTGATACCCGAACACCGTGCCACCTGCGGCGCGCGCATCGGCATCGGCCAGAACCTCTGGCAACCCGTGGCCGAAAAAGATGTTATCGCCCAACACCATCGCGGAGGACGCGCCGTCAAGAAAATCCTTCGCCAGCAAATAGGCCTGCGCCAGACCGTCGGGCGAGGGCTGCACGATCCACGTCAGCGACAGACCCCAGGCAGAGCCGTCGCCCATCAGGCGCTGAAATTGCGGTTGATCCTCGGGCGTGGTGATCACGGCAATGTCGCGGATACCGGCGAGCATGAGCACCGACAGGGGGTAATAGATCATCGGCTTGTCATAGATTGGCAACAGCTGTTTCGACACACCCATGGTGATCGGGTGCAGCCGTGAACCGGTGCCACCGGCCAGGATGATGCCCTTGCGCTGGGTCATGATAGCTCCCTTAACACGTCCCTCAGCCCCGCGCGCCAGTCCGGGCGCGGGATGCCGTGATCGCGCTCCAGTAAAGCACAATCGAGGCGTGAATTGGACGGGCGTTGGGCGGGCGTGGGAAAGGCGCTGGACGGGATGTCCTGGACCAGCGCCTTTATGTCCGCCTGCGCGAATATCTCGCGCGCGAACCCTGCCCAGCTGATATCCGGCGCCCCGGAATAGTGGTATGTACCTGTTTTTCCACCATTTATCAAAGAACGGGCAAGGGCCAGACAGGTCCGGGCAATGTCGGCGGCGGGGGTTGGTCCGCCGATCTGGTCCACCACCACGGTCAGGGTTTCCCGCTCGGCCCCCAGCCGCAGCATCGTTTTCACGAAATTCGACCCATGCGCCGAAAAAACCCATGAGGTGCGCAGGATGACATGCGCGCCGCCTGCCGCGCGGACCGCCTCCTCACCGGCCAGTTTCGAACGTCCATAGGCGCCCAGCGGCGCTGTCGGGGAATGGGGAAGCCACGCCGTGTCGCCGGAGCCATCGAACACGTAATCGGTCGAGATATGTACAAAAGGCACTCCCATCGCCGCGCATTCCATGGCCAGCACGCCGGGCGTTTCGGCATTGATCCGCCTGGCCAGCGCCTCTTCGTCCTCGGCGCGGTCGACGCCGGCATAGGCAGCGGCATTGATCACCGCATCCGGCGCGGCCTGTTTCAGGACCGCAAGGCAGGCCAGCGGATCGGCCAAATCCGCCTCGTCGCGCGACACGAAGCGCGCAGACATGCCCTCGGGGATATGGCGGGCCAGTTCGCGTGCGACCTGCCCTGAGCGGCCGAAGACCAAGAGCGTCATGATCGCGCCTTTCGCCGGTAGAGAATGAAGGCGGCAGCCCACACTGCCAGCTCCAGAAGGAACGTCCAGTGCAGGATGAACGACAGCACCCAATGGCTTTGCGTCGCGGGGACCGTGACCAGGCTGAAGAAGCGGTCGCTGAACGGGGCCGCCCAGAGGATGTCGCCGCCGATGCTGTCCAAAACCAGGTGCAGCGCGATGGCCACGAAAAAGGCCAGCCCCGGTGCCAGCCAGCCGCGCCAGGCCAGAACTGGAAGCGCGACCAGGGCGACAACCACCCAGAAAAACGGGATGTGGACCCAGTATCGATGATGGTGAATGGCGCGCTCGTCGACAAAGTAAAACCAGAACATGTCGAGATCCGGCAGCATGGCTCCGATCAGGGCGGCGGGTATCACCCAGGCGCCCGGACTGGGCCAGATCCGTCCAAGCACATAGCCCGAGGGCAGATGCGCGGTCAGCATCCCGCGCCTCTCCCCAGCCGCTGACCCACACCGTCACGGGACATCAGGGCGCGCCACCAGCTCTCGTTGTCGAGATACCAGCCCACGGTGTGCGCAATGCCCTCCTCGACCGTCACCGAAGGCCGTCAGCCCAGCTCGTCCCGGATACGCCGCGCGTCGATGGCATAGCGGTGATCATGCCCAGGGCGATCCGGGACGAATGCGATCTGGTCCTCGTAGGGCTGGCCCTTGGGGCGCAGCTTGCCCAGTTCTGCACAGATGAGCCGCACAAGGTCGATATTGCGCCGCTCGGCATCGCCTCCGATATTGTAGCTTCTCCCCACCCGCCCCTTTTCGACAACGGTCAGAAGCGCCTCGGCATGATCCTCGACAAACAGCCAGTCGCGCACGTTCTCGCCCTTGCCATAGACCGGAATCCCGCGCCCTTCCAAGGCGGCGATGATCACCACGGGCACCAGCTTTTCGGGGAAATGATAGGGGCCGTAATTGTTCGAGCAGTTGGTCATGACCACCGGCAGGCCATAGGTCTCGTGCCGGGCACGCACCAGATGATCCGACGACGCCTTGGACGCCGAATAGGGACTGCGTGGATCATAGGGTGTTGTTTCGGAAAAGCGCCCTTCGTCGCCGAGCGAGCCGAAGACCTCGTCGGTCGAAATGTGATGAAAGCGGAACCCGTCGGGCCGTCCCGCACCCTCCCAGTGGGCGCGCGCCGCTTCGAGCATGTTGTAGGTGCCGATCACGTTGGTCTCGACAAAAGCACCGGGGCCGTCGATCGAGCGATCCACATGGCTTTCGGCGGCCAGATGCATCACCGCGTCGGGAGTGTGCGCGGCAAAGATACGGTCCAGCGCGGCCCGGTCCCGGATGTCGACATGCTCGAACGCATAGCCCGGCGCATCGGCCACGCTGGCCACATTGTCCAGACAGGCGGCATAGGTCAGCGCGTCCACATTCACCACCTCGTGGCCCTGCGCGATGGCATGGCGCACCACGGCAGACCCGATGAACCCCGCCCCGCCTGTGACCAGAATGCGTATCGCTCAGCCCTCCCACATGAACGGCGATTGGACTTCGGCAAAGCCCGGTGCTTTTGCGTCCTTGTCCGACAGGATCGCCGCGCCCGTGTTGATGCCCCAGTCGATGCCCAGGTCGGGATCATCGAACCGCACGGCCCCATCCGCCTCGGGGGCGTAATAGTCCGAGCATTTGTAGATGATTTCGGTGTCAGGCAGGCGCGTGACGAACCCGTGCAGAAAGCCTTCCGGGATCAACAGCTGCCTGCCGTTCTCGAAACTCAGCTCAACGCCCACCCATTGCCCGAAAGACGGCGACCCCACGCGCGCATCCACCGCCACGTCGAACAGCGCCCCGCGCCCGCAGCGCACCAGCTTGGCCTGTGCATGGGGCGGGGCCTGGTAGTGCAGCCCCCGTACAGTGCCCGCATCGCGCGACAGCGAATGGTTGTCCTGCACGAACTCGGTCGTGATTCCGTGTTCGGCCAAAATCCGTCGGTTCCAGCTTTCGCTGAAAAACCCACGGGCATCACCATGCCGCGCCGGTGTCAGCACCAGCACGTCTGGCAAGGCGGTCTTCTCGATTTTCACTGCGCGCCTCCGCACTTGGACCCTCGCCATGCTGATAGCAACGCTCGGCGGGCCTGTCACCTGATTGATACGCCACCGCAACCGCGCTCCGGCTTGATTCAAATTGCAACAGCAGGTCACCTTTGCGCCCAATTCACAAAGGTTACTGTTAACTGCTTGGTGACATGTTTGATCCCGGTGAGTGAAAACGATTGGGGAAGACAATGGCTCAAGCACGCCTGGATGCGATTGGAGCGCTTTCCGGTATCAGTGAAGATGCGCTGGTCGGGATCACTGATCTTCTCGTCATAGACGGGCCGGCCGAACCAACTCTCTTGTCTTCGACGCGCGGGGATGGTCAATTGACGGCGTTCGCCATCTCGTCGGGTATTCCAAGTGCCCTGGACGAATGGGGCATCGCGCCGTCCTTCCTGCAACTGGAAAGCACGGACCTGGCCTATATACGTCAGAACGGGCAGGACAGGGTCATGCTGGCGGGCCTCGCGGATGACGATCTTGCGGGCGTATCCCTGACCGGCGCGGGACTGGGATCGGTGACGATGTTCAATGCCCCGGGGACCGACCTGGGACAGCTGAGCGCCCTGTCGATCCTCGAGTCGGGTGGCGATACGGAGTGGGGTCTCGGCGCCCTGCGGGGCGGGGGCCTGACCCTGCTGGACTTTTCGGGCGGATCACAGATCACCTCAACCCGCATCCTGAACGGAACCGCGAGTTTCGACGACCGCGCAAGCGCCGTGGCTACGCTGCAATACGGATCGCAAAGCCTCGCCTTTGCCGCCTACGCGACGGAAAACAAGATTGTCAGCATGAGGATCAACAGCAACGGTACAGTCACCTTGCGCGATGAGATGACCGACGACAGCGTCGGCGCGGCCCTGGCCCGCCCCATCGCGATCAAGCCGGTCGAATTGGGCGGCAAGGTCTTTGTGCTGGTGGCCGCCTCCGGATCGGGCGGGCTTTCGGTCTTCGAAGTGGCTTTCAATGGCGACCTCACGCTGACCGACACGCTCCTGGACACGCGCGACACGCGCTTTGCCGATGCCGCCAATATCGAGACGATCACCATTGACGGCCGTGTGTTCGTGGCCGCCGCCGGAACGGACCGGGGCATCAGCCTTCTGACCCTGACACCCGGCGGGCAACTGCATCACATCGACACCGCGCCCGCAGCGCTGTCCGCGCCCCTGAACGGGATCACAGATCTTGCCCTGGCCGAGGTCGGGGGTGACCTGAACATCTGGGCATCGACCCAGGGGGCGCCGTATCTCGTGCAATACACCGCGACCGGTTTCGACATCGGGCTGACGGCGACCGCCAACACGGGCGGCGGCACCCTGTCGGGCGGTAGCTCGGATGACATACTGCAGGGCTTGCAGGGCGACGATTTCCTGTCCGGAGGCGCGGGCGATGACCTGCTGATCGACGGCCAGGGTGCCGACACGCTCACCGGCGGCAGCGGCGAGGACGTGTTCCAGATGGCCCCGGACGGGGTGCTGGACGTGATCACCGACTTTGTGCCCGGCACGGACAAGCTGGACCTCACGCGGCTTCCCGGCCTGTGGGACCGCAACGAGATCGTCGTGCTCCCGCGCCCCTGGGGGGCCGAGCTTCGTTATGGCGACGAGGTGGTCGAGATCCGCACCGCCTCAGGCCAGCCACTTGACCGCGACGACCTGCTCGAGAACAGCATCCTCGAAACCGGACGCCTGGCGCCCACAGTGACCAGCGGCACGATCGTCGGCGGCACCGGTGGTGACGATTTCGTAGGCGGTGACGCGGACGAAGACGTCATGGGCCAGTCCGGCAACGACAATCTGCGCGGCGAAGACGGCAACGACACGCTGTCGGGCGGGCAAGGCAACGACATCCTGTCTGGCGGACGCTCCGAAGACTTTCTGACCGGCGACCAGGGCGACGACACGATCACTGGCGACGCGGGGTTTGACACGATCGAGGGCGGCGAAGGAAATGACGTACTGATCGGCGGCGACCAGGCCGACATCCTGCGCGGCGGCAACGGAGACGACCGGCTCCAGGGGGATGCGGGCTTTGACAACCTCTATGGCGACAATGGAAACGACACGATCATCGGAGGCAACACAGCCGATCGTCTGCATGGCGGTGATGGCGATGACCTGCTGCGCGGCGGCACCAATTTCGGCATCACGGTTGATGGCCTGTTCGGTGGCGCGGGCAACGATTCGCTTTACGGCGAAGGCGGCTATGACTACCTCGAAGGCGGCTCGGGCAATGATTTTCTCGACGGAGGCAATCAGGCAGACAACCTTTATGGCGGGCTTGGGTTCGACACGCTTCTGGGCGGCAACGGGCTGGACCGGCTGTTTGGCGGGGCCGACGATGATAGCGCCTATGGCGGTCCCGGCAATGATGGGCTTTTTGGCGATGCGGGGGATGATTACCTCGATGGCGGTGACGGTGATGACCGGTTCTTCGGCGGCACCGGAAATGACAGTCTGATCGGCGGGTCCGGCCGGGACGAATTACATGGCGGCGCCGGGTTCGACACGATCATTGGTGGCACCGGCAATGACACGATGACCGGTGATTTCAACGCCGACCGTTTCATCTTTGCGGACGGACAGGGCGATGACGTGATCGAGGATTTCGACGCCACGAACGATTTCGAGAGGATCGACCTGTCGGCGGTTTCGGCGATCGGCAGCATGTCGGACCTCATCTCGAACCGCATGACGCAGACCGGCAATGACGTGCTGATCGATACCGGCGGGGGCAACTCGATCCTGCTTCTGAATGTCGACATCGGGGATCTGGACGCTCTGGATTTTCTGTTCTGATACTCCGGCGACCGGACACCAAAGCTTAACCCGCGGGCGCTAGGCTGCGCACCAATCAATGGAGGTGCTGCGGTGTCCGACCCGAAGCTTTTTGGCAATCTCTTTCTGGGCATCGGTGCGATGAAGGCCGGGACAACCTGGGCCTATGCCGTGCTCGAACGCCACCCCGAGCTTTTCTTCACACCCGAGAAGGAACTGCACTACTTCTATCACCGCTACGTCAATTCCGTACAGCTCGGCGAGGCCAATCGCCTGCGCAACGCGCGCGAGCGGTATCTGCTGAAATTCGACCCCGACAAGGCGAATATCGACCGCATCCGACAGAATCTGCACTGGGTCAGCGCCTATCTCAACGGGCCGGTGGATGACCACTGGTACGCCGGCCTGTTCCAGATGCGGCGACATCACCGCTATGCCTGTGATTTCTCGAACCTCACCGCGCATGTCCCGGCCCGGGCCTGGCCGCGCATATCCGACAATTGCGCCACTCTGCGGGTGATGTTCACGATGCGCGACCCGCTGGCGCGGCTTTGGAGCCACGTGAAGTTTCATCTCCAGGTCACCGGTCAACTGGCGCTTCTGGATCGCTGGGCCCCTGCGGAATGCGAGGCGTTCGCGCGTCAGCCCTTCATCTGGGACAATGGCGAATATGGCGCGGTGCTCGGGCGGTTGAAGGCCGGTCTCGCCCCGGATCAGTGGCGCGCCTTTTTCTACGAGGACATCCATGCCGACGAACGCGCCATGCTGCGCGACATCGAGGGCTTTCTGGGGATTGCGCCCTTCGACTATCCCGACACGCTGCTCACCCATCGCCCCACGCAATCCGCGCATCGTCCCATGCCCGCCTGGTTCGTCGACCTCTTTGCCGACGACATCGCCCGTATCCACCGCGCGGTCGAAGATGAGGGTTTCACGCTCCCCGCGACATGGACGAAGGGCAGCGCTGGTATCGCCGCCGAATAGGGGGCGGAACAAGGGTCAGTGCAACGGCAGGTCGCGATGGTACCGCCAAAGGAAGAACTGCCCCGTGATGAAACACCCCGCCGACAGGCCCAGAACATAGGCCGGGCTGACATAGCTGGCCTGGTAGAACGGGTAGATGCCGTCGCGCGTCATGCCGATTACATGGATCAGCGGGTTGAACCACAGCACATCGTCAAAGGGCCGCGGCACGGCCTCAAAGACAAAGAAGATGCCCGACACTATGAACAGCGGCCGGGTGAGAATGGCCCATATCGTCGACCAGAGCGGCCAGGCCAGTGTCAGGAAGCTGTTCAGCGTCCCGATCCCGCCGGCCAGCGACAGCGCCATCGCCAGGGCCAGCCCCAGGCGCGGCGCATCGATCACCACATTGGGATCGAAGGCCAGGAAAATCCCGCCCAGGATCACCGACGCCACCATGATCTGTGTCACAACGTTCAGAAAGAACCGCGCCAGCAGCGCATCGAGGAACGTCACCCGCGGGTATTTGAGCAAGGCGCGCGAAAACTGCACGGTCTGGCCCAGCTTTTGCGAGACATCGTTGAACATCAGAAACGGCAGGATGCCGGTAGCATAGAACAGCGGAAAACTCGTGCCCAGCGGCGGCGCGGTAAAGGCCGCCGAAAAGATCACCGTCAGCAGCGCCACGCCCGCCGCCGGTTCGATCACCGCCCAGAGATAGCCACCGGGCGAGCGGCCATAGGTCGTGATCATCTCGCGCAGGATCAGCGCCAGGATCGCGCGAGGCGTTGCGAACCAGCCGATATGCCGTCGGATCAATGCCAAGGACGGACCTCCTGCCCACAGGCATATCCAAGCCAATTTAAGAAATCCTTTAGCTCGACTGGCTAGGGTCTCTGCATGATGAGGGAAATCGGACCATGACGGCACATGCCACGCTTGGGCCCGGCACGCGCGCTGTCGTTCGTCCGCCGGCCGGCCGGGTGCGCCTTCGCTTGCGGCACCGGCTGCTGCTATTCAGCTTCTGCCTGCTGGTGGCCGCACCGATCTGGACCATCGGCTGGTATCTCTACACCCGGGCCCAGGATCAGTATGCCTCGAATTTGGGCTTTTCTGTCCGGACCGAGGAAAGCGGCTCGGCGATCGAGCTTTTGGGCGGCGTGACTCAGCTTTCGGGGTCAAGCTCGTCGGATACGGACATCCTGTTTGCCTACCTGACGTCGCAGGAACTGATCCGCCGCATTGATGACGAGGTCGATCTGCGAGAGATATGGTCACGCGACCGCTTTCCGCTGGACCCGGTCTTCACGCTCGCCCCGGGCGGCACGATCGAGGACCTGCGCGACCTTTGGCTGCGCAAGGTGACGATCATCTATGACAATTCCACCGGCATGATCGACCTGCGTATCCTGGCCTTCGACCCCGTCGACGCTCAAAGGATCGCCGAGGCCCTCTTTGCCGCCTGTACCGAGATGATCAACGAACTCTCCGCCGTGGCGCGCGAGGATGCGATCAAATACGCCCGTGACGATCTCGAAAAGGCGCTGACGCGGCTCAGGGGCGCGCGGCAGGCGCTGACCGAATACCGCAACCGCAACCAGATCGTCGATCCGGGCATCGACACGGCCAGCCGCATGGGCCTTCTGACAACGCTTCAGGGCCAGCAGGCCGAGGCGCTGATCGAACTGGACCTCCTGCTTGAGGCCACGCGCGACAACGACCCGCGCGTCGTGCAGGCCAAGAAGCGCGTGCGCGTGATCGAAGCACGGATTACGGCCGAACGGCGCAAGCTGGGCCTTGGCGACGATGGCAGCGCGGGCACGGCCTTTGCCGACCTGGTGGGCGAATACGAAGGTCTGATCGTCGATCGCGAGTTTGCCGAGGTGGCCTATACCACCGGATTGGCGGCCTATGACGCCGCCCGGGCCGAGGCGCAGCGGCAGAGCCGTTACCTGGCCGCGCATGTCAGGCCGACTTTGGCCGAGGCACCCGAATATCCCGAGCGTGAGGTCATCCTGGCTCTTGCCACGCTCTTTGCCCTCGCCTTCTGGGTGATCGCGGTGCTGGTGGTCTACAGCCTGCGCGACCGGCGTTAGGCGATGATCCGTCTGGAGAATGTTTCCAAGCGGTTCGCTGTCAGCAAGGGCGAGGGCGCGCGCACGGTGCTTGACCGCGTCAGCATCACATTTCCGCCCCGGCGCAGTATCGCCCTTTTGGGGCGCAACGGCGCGGGCAAGAGCACACTTCTGGACATCATCGCGGGGACCACGCGGCCCGGTTCGGGGCGTGTGATCACAAGCGGGCGCATTTCCTATCCGGTGGGGTTCCAGGGATCATTCCACCCGGATCTGACCGGCGCACAGAACGCCCGCTTCGTGGCGCGCATCTATGGTGTCGACACGGATCAATTGGTTCAATTTGTCGAAAATTTCGCCGAATTAGGGTCACATTTCAAAATGCCCTTCCGCACCTATTCCGCCGGGATGAAGGCGCGGCTGTCCTTTGGCGTGTCGATGGGCATTCCCTTTGACACCTATCTCGTGGACGAAGTTACGTCCGTCGGCGACGGGGCCTTTCGTCAGAAATCCATCGCGTTGTTCGAGGATCGGCGGCGGCGCGCAGGGGCAATCGTGGTGTCGCATTCCGAGCCTATGGTGCGGCGCCTGTGCGATGCGGCCGCAGTGCTCGAAGACGGGCAACTGACCTATTACGACGATCTCGATGCCGCGCTGACCCGGCACGCGATCAATCTCAGGCGCGAGCCGTATCCTGCCTGAGCATGTCCATCAGAAGCCTGCGGGCCTGCGCCTGCCACAGATCATAGGGGTATTTGCGCGCCCAGGCCCGGTGAATGCGCGCCGCATGCGCCGGCCTGTTCTGCCGATAGGTCTCGACCAGTTCGACGATGCGCGCCACATCGCGATCCATATCCGCAAGCGTCAGGAGCACAGCCATCGGGTGCGAGGCAACCATTTCCGGTGCGCTTTCGAACGGGCTGAGCATCAGCGGCAAGCCGGCCTCGAACGCCTCGATCGCCCCGATGGGCAGTCCTTCGTAGCGCGACGTCAGCACATAGCCATCCGCGTCCGCCAGCAGGGGACGCACATCGCTGACCGGCCCGGAAAAGGCGATGCGCCGCTGCGCATCCGGGGCCAGACCGCGCAGAATGCGCGCCTGAGCCCGCGTCTCATCGGTGCCCGGCCCGCACAGCGTCAGGTGGTAGGACTGCGGCAGATGGGCCAGCAGACGGGCGGCCAGCTCATAATTTTTCTGATAGCCCGCGCGGCCGGTGATCACGAGGTGCCGCATGTCGCGCCGCCGTGGCACGGCACCCGGCCCGAACGGCATGACCCCCACATTGGAACTGTTGGACAGGACATGCAGATGATGACGCGCCAGCGTCCTGTCCCCCACGACCTTGCCCAGTCTCAGGATCATGTCCTGCGTCAGGAACACAAGGTGCATCGGCGGCCCCCTGCGCAACAGCCAACGCTCGAGCCGGCGTGACAGCCAGGCCAGAAGCGGGCGGTGCCCGGGATCGAACGGTATCACGTGATAGCTGAGCGCCAGCCGCGCACCCGCCGAAGGTCGCCACAACCCCAGAGTCATGGCAATGCGCAGCATCAGGGCAGGCCGCCGCTCGTGCAGCCAGATCACATCCCAGCACCCGCGATCCAGGTGCCGGCGCAGGCTGCGCCAGCATCGGAACAGCGTCCCGGGTCCGGCGCGGTTGCGCATACCGTCCACCTCATGATGCCGAACGCCCTGTCGGCGCAGCGCCGCGTAGCCGCCCAGATCCCTGTCACTGAGAACGGTGATGTCGGCCCCCGGCGAAAGTGTCTCGCACAGTAATGTCAGGTGGCGCGGAACCCCCGACAGCGCGCCATCACCCCCCAACAGGAGCACGCGGGGTTTTGCCTCAGGCCCGGCCAAGTGCCACGGCCCCCCAGAACCCCAATGTGGCACACCGCGTCTGGCGATAGAGGTCCAGACCCCGAAGCGCCCGCATACGCTCGGACGCGGGCAACCGCCGAGCCACCCGGAATCGCGACAGAACAAACCGGCTCTCCGCTGTCAGGAGCGATGCCGCCGCGTCGAGCGCCGCGACCTGACGGTCCACTTTTGCCCGGAAGTCGCCACGAAGGACGCCGGTCTTTCGCGCGATCCGCGCCCGGACACCCAGCCCGGCACCCAGCGCATTTCCGGCGTGCTGACGGTAGAGAAGGGCCGGTTCCGGGTCGAAAATGATCTGTCCACCCACACCTGAGATCAGCTGGTAGAGCCACCAGTCATGCGCAAAGACCCCGCCGGCCATCGGTGCGGCGGAGCGCGCCAATCGGGCGGCGGCCGGGTTCAGAACGATGGTGTTGCCGCCGACGATATTCTCGATCAGCGCATTGCGAAACGACGGGCGCACCGCGCTGCGACGCTCGGGCCGCGCCACGTCGCGATCCTGCACCCACAAGAGCCGGTCCGCACAATAGAGCACCGGCCTCTCCCCAGCCGCGCCCAACATATCGAGCGCACGGCAAAGCCGCCCCGGAAACCAGATATCGTCCTGGTCCGACAAGGCGACAGGCCCCGGCGCCGGGGGCAGGGTGGCCAGCATGGACAGATAGTTGGCCGCAAATCCCCGGCCGGGCCCCGCAACGATCCGGACACGCCCCGGATGCTGATCGGCGAACATGCAGGCGAGGGCCAGCGTGCCGTCCTGCGAGCCGTCATCCGACACGGTCAGATCCCAGCGCACGCCGCTTTGCTCGGCAATGCTCTGCAACTGCTCGCTCAGGAAGTCCGACCCGTTCAGCGTGCCCATCAGGATGGACAGCCTGGCGGTCGGGCGGTGGTCATGTCTGCGCATCCTGCTGATCCGATTCGGCCTGTCCCGGCACCCGGCCCCGTTGTCACGGTCACAGTCTTAGCGGATGGACGTAAACCCGGGCTTAAGCCCTGCTGTGGCATGACATGCGGGTCAAAGACCTGAGAGGTGTTCCGTGACGTCACCGTCCCGCCTGCGCGCATTGCTCCGCCAGTTCGGCCAGACCCGGCGCGATTTGGGCATGGCAGTCGCCTGCCGCATGGCCGCATACTTCGTGCTGAGGCGTATGATCGGACGCGACCATGGTGCCGTGGGCCTGCGGCGTCATGGGCGGCGCGGCTCGGGTTGCACGGGCTACCTGACGGGGGTCTGGACGGACCTGGCCAGAAGAGATGCCTTTTGCGCGCCCGAGCCGGGGCACCGCCGCCGTCCCAGAATTGCGCTGATCGGCGACCTGAACCTGCCGCAATGCCGCAAATACCGGGTCGAACAGGCCGGTGCATTCTGGCGCGCCCAGGGCGCGGCGCTGGATTTCGCACATTTCGAAGACGTGCCGCGCGCCGTGGCGCTGCTTCAACAGGCGACGCATCTGATGCTCTACCGGCTCACGGCGGGCCCGCAGGTGTCGATGTATCTTTACGAGGCGCGGCGTCTCGGATTGCCGGTGCTCTACGACATCGACGATCCGCTCTTTTCGGTGCCCGCCTATGCCACCTATGGCAACATGGCCGCGCTGGACGATGCCGCGCGCGCGCATTTCATGGCCGAGGCGCCCGGCTATCTCGACGTCATGAACGCAAGCGACGCGATCAGCGTTTCGACGCCCGCCCTGGCCCGTCACGCAGCCGGGTTCACGCGCAGGCCCGTGTTCCTGCGACGTAACTATGCCGACCCGGGCACGCTGGCCTTCCGCCCGCCCGAGCGTGGGACCTCGGGCGTCACGTTCCGGCTGGCCTTTGCCAGCGGATCACGCGGACACGAGGCCGATTTTGCCCGCATCGCCGGGCCGGTCACGTCCTTTCTGCGCGCCGATCCTGCGCGGCGGCTGATGATCCTGGGGCATTTCAACAAGAGCAGGCTCCCCGCTGCGGTCCGGGGTCAGGTGGAGTGGCACAGGTTCACCGACTACGCGGGCTATCTCGCGCGGCTGGCCCAGGCCGATTGCGCGGTGCTGCCCCTGGGCAACGATCTTTTCAACCGCTGCAAGAGCGGCGTGCGGGCGCTTGACGCCTTCGCGGCAGGATGTCCGGTCATCACCGATCCGGTGGGCGATGCCGTGTCCGTCGTCGAGGATGGCGAAACCGGCTTTGTCGCGGCCGACCTCGATGGCTGGCAACGCGCGCTCGAAGGGCTGGCATCTACGCCGGACCGCGCACGGGCCATGGGCAGGACCGCCCGCGCGCGGCTCGAAGAGCGCTGGACCGTTTCGGGACCCGCTCCGGCGCATGTGGCCGACCCCGAGCTGATCCGCTGGGTGACGGCATGACGGACAGGCATATCCTGATCTGCAACGTCTTCTTTGCGCCCAATACCTATGGCGGCGCCACGATTGTTGCCGAAGAGGTCGCGCGGGCCCTGCGCCGCCAGACCGGCTGGCAGGTCTCGGCCCTGTCGCTCTGGGTCCGGGACGATCTGCTGCCCTATTCGGTGACCCGCAGCAATGTGGACGGGATCGACAGCTACCTCATCGCCCTGCCGCCGCACCGGCGCGCGGTCGAGGCCTATGCAAACCCCCAGGTGGCTGAGGGACTGGGCGGGCTGGTGGATGCGCTCGCCCCGGACCTGCTGCATGTGCATTGTGTACAGGACATGGGGGCAGGCATCATCGAAGCCGCCGTTTCGCGGGATATTCCCGTGGTGCTCAGCGTGCATGACTACTGGTGGGTCTGCCCGCGGCAATTCATGATCCGCCCCGATCAGACCTTTTGCGGCCAGTCCCCGATCGACCCCCGCGCCTGCCGTGCCTGCGTACCGTCGATGAGCGGGCTGCGGACCCGGCAGGGGTTGCTGATGCGACAGGCCGCAATGGCCGACATAGTGACCTATCCCAGCCATTTCGCCCTTGATCTGTGCGAGGCCTCGGGCCTGGTCCCGGGGCGCGGAGTGGTTTGGCAGAACGGCGTTCACCCGCCGGGGCCGACCTTCTTCGCGGATCAGAAGGCCCGCCGCGCAGTCGACCCACGGCTGAGCTTTGGCTATCTCGGCGGGCCCGCGCGGCTTAAGGGCTGGCACGACATCCGCGCCGCGTTCAGCGGGCTGGAGCGCGGGGATTTTCGTGTCACCCTCGTCGATGGCAGCACGGACGGAAGCTGGTGGCCGGATCACCAATTCGACGACCTGCCGGGCGACTGGCAGGTTCGCCCCCGCTTCGGCCAAAACGACATGGACAGCTTCTATGCCGGGATCGACGTGCTGCTATTTCCTTCGCAATGGAAGGAAACCTTCGGCCTTGCCATACGCGAGGCCCTGGCGAGGGGCATCCAGGTGATCCAGACCGACAGCGGCGGCACGACCGAGCACGCCGGCCGCGATCACATGCGCCTGATCCCCATCGGTGCCGGACCGGGCCCGTTGCGCGAACAGATCGAGGCGGCACTCGAAATCGGCCAGACGATCCGCGCGCCGATCCCCGTGACCCGGTTCGACGATCAGGCCGCCGAGTTTGCCCATTTCGCCCGCGCGCTCTGGGGCGGGGCAGACGGCAAGGTCAGTCCGCGTCCTGCGCCAGCAAGGCCTGCAACCCGGCGCGAAAGTCGGGATACAGCAGCGTGACGCCAAGCTCATCCTTGATCCGGTCGTTTCTCACACGCTTCGATTCGGCATAGAAACTTCGCGCCATGGGCGACATCTCGGCCTTCTCGAAGGGGATCGCGGGCGGAACCGGCAAACCGAGCAGCTCGGCGGCATGGGCGATCACGTCCTGAGGCGGTGCGGGATCGTCATCGCAGAGATTATAGACCGCTCCCGGATCGGGCCGGGCGATCGAAGCCTCCAGAACCTGGGCGATGTCGTCCACATGGATGCGGCTGAACACCTGTCCCTCCTTGATGATGCGCCGCGCGGTCCCGGCACGCACCTTGGCAAAGGGTCCGCGCCCGGGACCATAGATGCCCGCCAGCCGAAAGACATGCAGCGGCAGG